>OBWH01000010.1_pt1 | contig 281786 bp, 241 predicted proteins | sample 1476391 | NCBI WGS metagenome assembly OBWH01 (sample SAMEA2580086, study PRJEB22360) | human gut metagenome | biome: human gut; feature: human-associated habitat; material: faeces | place: Denmark | collected 2008/2010
GCTATGTTTCTAATTATAAGTGAAATATATTTATTCTTATTTCGAACTCACGTTAATAACGTTCCTTCCTCCTTTTCAGATTATCCATCCACATGGCTACCTCCCTGTTGCCCGACACATGGACAAGGATGCGTTCGGCTATCTTCACTCCGGCGTTTCTCGGTTTTCTGTGGGAGTCGTCATAAACGGTCCTTCCCTTTCTGGTACAGAGCGCATGCCGGCAGATGAGTTTCCCCGTATCCTTGTTGTACAGCTCCACATTCCCTTCCGTTTCCTGCAGCCAGACGGTTGTCTGCCCGCTCCGGTAAGTTCCGCATGGCAGGCTGTAATAATTCCCCCTGTACTGCACTGTATTGTCCTTGCGTACATGGTATTCCCTCATCTCCTCCTGCGGTGGTTGTGGCGTCCCATGATAGGGCATGAGAAAGCCTTTTTCCACGGCAAACTCTTCCCGGGGAAAAAGACGGGTGGTCCCGTGCACCTTCCCGTTCCCCGTCCTTTCAAGCCATTCGAGGGCCTCCCTGTTCAGACTGTTCCTGCATGATTGATGCAGTACTCCCCGATTTGTCTGTGAGCAAGCATGTTGTACTCTATGGATTTGTCAATCTTCGAACGGCTATGATGTTGTGGACTTTTCTTTCTCCTTTGTTGTCGAATTTCTTGTTGTCGCTTGGGTGGTTGACCACTTGACCATTCACCCATAAGGTGGTAGAACCGCCTCCATCCAGATTAAGTGCGCAATGTGCCTTCAGAATTCGCAAAAGATAGGCAAGTTCTGCAATGGACATTCCATCTGCGTGCCCTTCTGCCCTTCCATCTACCGCTACCAGCATTATGTCACCTTCTTTTGTGAGTGCAATGGCACTTCTGGGATGTCTGGTCTCTGAGAATTCCCGATCTATCGTCGTGAAGTCACACGTCTTGCCGTCCTGCATCAAGAGCGGTCCGGACGCAAGTATATCCCCATCCAGCGGGAACCCTTTCTTCTCATTTTCGTCGTTCCATGGTATGATCCGGATATTGTTATCCACCATGTGTACGGCACCATTGACACGCAAATGCCTTTCTTCGGTAGTTGTCGTATCTATTACCGCTTCATTTTTACGGAGGTAACAGGTAGAGAAGCCTTCCTTGATACTGAAGTACGACCCGTTTATGGCTGCAGAAGAACGGCTTTGTTCAGCCAATTGGCTAGTGGTGGTCAGCGAGTCCGTCGTAGCAATAAAGGCTGTATAGCCTTCCGCTCTTCCAATGGTCAGGATGCTGATGGATTGCTTGCCTCCAAACAGGCCTTCTATCGAAGCTTGTTTCAACTGGATGCCTTGCAGTGAAGATGTTCTCTCCCATTTGGCCGATACGATGGCCAGGGAATCCGATGGATTGCTGGCTTTGGAAAGCTGTACGCCCGTGAGTGTGAGCACTGAAGCAAAGATGAAACTGAGATATTTATTCATGGTTTTCAGATGATTTGATGACAATGAACGAGGTTACTCTGCGTTGTCCCGCATGGTCGAATTTCTTGTTGTCAGTCGGATGGTTCACGACCCCTCCTACTCGCTGCTCTGAAGAGGCAATCCACATGGTAGTGGACCCTCCACCATCCAGGTTCAAGGCTGATTGGGGGCAGAAGTAAGTAAGTAGAAATCGGGTCAGTTCGTTTGCAGACATTCCTGCCGCCTGGGTACTTCTTCCGTCAACGGTTATCAAAAGCAGTTTCTTATGCTCTGTAAGTGCTACCGCTGTCCGCGGGTGTCTCACTCCCTGGTGCCTTCTGAAGTCTTCGTAATCAAGCTTGTTCAGGTCCATTCCTTCTACGTTTCCGGTAAAATTCAGCCCTACAGGATCGTTGTTGTCTATCAACATGGGAGCACCGGATAAAATGTTTGCTGCGGGGTGTGAAAGAAAAGTCGAGTCGCTGGCAAATCGGATGTCGATGTTCTTGTTGTCGTCATCGAACAGGAAGGCACCTTCGTGTTTCCAGTATCGAATGTGTGTGCTGTCCAAACGGTTTTGGGCAAGGAGTCTACCTCCGATTTTGATGAACGATGCTTCGGCCTCGTAGGTTCCGTTGATGGCGGCAGCCGCATTGTTGCGTTCCGCTACAGAAGATAGGGAATCCCCATGCTCTTCGTAAACAAGCTGTATATCATAACTTGGGGAGGTCAGGTCGACCTCGAGAACGTCTACATTTTGGTGCGCTTGGCTGATGGAGTCATATCCGGCGAATCGGTAATGTATCAGTGCCGGCGCAATGGTGTCTGCCACCCACCCGTCCGAAATACGCAGTACCGGGTTTGAAGCTGATCCCTTGTTGGATATTGTCATGCAAGACAAGCACAGTAGGGAAATAAAGGCGGTTTTCAGTTTTTTCATGAGAATCCATTAAAAGTTGGGCGTTGGGGTATTCCCAACGCCCGATAGTGACTATTTCCGTTGCCCTTCACATTCCAATCGAAACAGAGGTTGGCAGGCTGTCCCAACAGAAACCAACAGTATCCCGACCGAGCAGGGCAACGATGAATAACAGGGATTGGTTTATCAGTTATATTCGTTGAGGTTGGGATTGTATTGCACCTCTGATTCCGGCAAGGGAAGATAAAGGTTTGTCTTTCCGTTCATGGACACTACCTCTTCGGAAATCTTGTTGGTACGAATCAGGTCAAAAAACAGGAAGCCCTCACAGTAAAGTTCCTTTCTGCGTTCCAGGGCTACTTTCTTCTGGTAGTCTTCCTCCGAAGCAATATCCGAGTTGTTGTACGGATTCAATCCTCTTGAACGGCGCAGCTCGTTCAGTCTATTCAGTCCGTTCCGTCCTTGTGCTTCCGCACTAATCAGGTACATTTCTGCAATACGTGAAACGATGAGCGGCGTAAAATCTCTGAACTTGTTCATGATGATATAGGTTTCGGAAACGCTCTCCAGCGTAGTGATGCAGGTGTTGTTGCGCGTATCAGCCGGATCCTCGAACAGTTTCTCCGATTCGGGAGACGGGCAGAGAAACCAGCTTCCTTTCATCGGTGAGTTGTAGGTGGTGAACAGGGCGTACAAGTTCTGGCCTCCTTCGCTAGTGTTGTTGCGGAAACTGAAGATTATCTCGCTGTTGTTGGTTGTCGTGAAGATGTTGTCGTAGTTTTCGCTGAGTTTGAATTTGGGATTTGCGATCAGCGTTTCAGCCATATTTTTGGCCGTTTCCATATCTCCGGTTGTCAGGGCCAAGCGTGCCATCAGAGCTTGGGCTGCTTCGAGGCTTACCGTGAAGGGTGCGCCCGAAGTTTCACCAAAAGGTTTCAAATGTCCTTCATCGATACAAAAACTTAACTCTTCCTTGATGAAGTTGAACACAGCGGACTGTTTGTCACGCTTTACGTTCTCCAGGGTATTGTCCTTGATGATGGGAACACCATCCCAGCGTGTGGCCAGACAGTAATAGGCGTATGCCCGGAGGAAACGAGCCTGTGCCTCTATATGGGTGTTCTTTTCACTGGGCTCCAAATTGGAAAGGATGGAAAGGGTGGTATTGGCATTGTAAATGGCCTTGTAGTAACCACGCCACATCGTAAGCAGCGTACCGTTATTGGAGGGTATCTCGTTGTTTACAAAGTCATTGGAACCGCTCAGGTAGGTATTGATCAGATTCTCGCCCCGCATGTCAAAGAGTACCCAGGTGTCGCGACCCGGGTCGTTCTGTAACGAGCGGTAGGTACCGGTTAGCAGTTGTTCCACTTCACCTTGTCCGAGAATGGAGGGTGAGACGGCCGTTGCAGGTTCCAGATCCAACCAGGAGCAGGAACTGGTACCCAACGCGGTGCCCAGCATTAATGTATATATCAGATGATTTAGTTTCATGATGAATATCGATTATAAATGAATTATATTTAGAAAGTAAGATTGAAGCCGCAGACAAACGTACGCAACTGAGGAACGGTCATGGCATCCTCGCCCATTGTCTTGGAATTGTTGACTGAGTAGCTGACTTCAGGGTCATATCCAGGATAAGAGCTGATGGTCCACAGATTCTGTGCGGACAGGTACACACGCATATTGCTGATGTTCAGCTTCTGGGTCAGGTTTGACGGAAGGGTATACCCCAGTGTCACATCCTTGAATTTGAAGTATGAGCCATCATGAAGCAGGTAGGTAGATGCCTGTGTGTTGTGCGTGCTGATCATGGCACGAGGTATCGAGTTGTTTGTGCCGGGGCCGGTCCATCGGTTGGCAGCAATGTCCTTACGCATGCCGTAGTTGTTGTGTCCAACGGCATCAATACCACCCATACCGGTAGCATAGACATCGTTGCCAACGGAGAAAGTGTTGAAGATGGTCAGGTCGAAATTGCCGTATCTGAACCGGTTGGTGAGACCACCGAAGAAATCCGGAAGGGGCTTTCCGACGATTTCCTTGTCGGCGGGTGTCAAATCACCATCATTGTCCTTGTCTGCATACTTGATGTCACCGGCACGAACCCCCTTGGCATAAAGTTTTTCAGGAACCTCTTGATTATCTTGATAGATACCATCCATTTTATACATGTAGAAGGATCCGATGGGTTGTCCCACCTGAAGGACATGGTTGCCTACAGGAATGGGCTTTTCATCAATCAGTGAGGTCAGCTTGTTCTTGATCGTTGAGATGTTGAACTGTGTATCCCAGCTGAACCGGTCGTTCATGATGTTGTGACTCTCTACATTGAATTCGAAACCGGTGTTTCGCATGCTGCCGATGTTTTGGGTAATGGATGAGAATCCAGTTGTAGTATGCAGCGGGCGGTCATAAAGCAAGTCTTTCGTGTTCTTGATGAAATAGTCCATACCGACAGTGACTCTGTCATTGAACAGCGACAGGTCCAGACCGATGTTTGTCTGGTCGGACTTTTCCCATTTCAAGTCCGGATTGGCCAGGGTGGTGATAGCAATGCCGTCCTGGCCGTTGTAGTTGTGTCCGCCATTTGCCAGTGAACGGGAGTCATAGTTTCCAATTCCTTCCTGGTTACCGGTCATACCCCAGCTGGCACGCAGCTTCAGGTCCGAGATGATTCCGTCTTTTGGAAAAAAGGATTCGTTGCTGATGCGCCAAGCACCTGACACCGATGGGAAGGTACCCCATTGGTTACCGTCAGCGAACTTGGATGAACCGTCTGCACGGATAGAGAAGGTGAAAAGGTATCTGTCCGCATAACCCATGTTCAATCGGAAGAAGGTAGAGATGAGTCGATTCTTTCCTCCGGTGGTAGAAGCGCTGTTGATTCTACCTGCCGCGTTGATGTAGTCAAATTGTGAAGACGGGAAGTCCTTGCCGACAATAGAACTGGCATCTGTGTTGATTTCTTGCATGGAGTACCCTCCCAATGCCGTGAAATTGAAGTCCTTGATCTGTTTGGTATAAGTCAATGTATTATCGATCAGATAATTCTGCATCATCGAACGATAGTCTGTAATCTCACCTTTCGGACTGCCGTAGGGATGGTCCTTAGTCAGCTTCAGATAGTCGTTTGAATAGCGGATGTCTCCGCTCAGGCTGAGCTTGTATTCCAGTCCTTCCAACAGTTTGATGGTCAGGTAGGCGTTGGCCAGCACTCTGTACCATTCGTTTTTGGACTTTTGTTCATTTAGGACCTGGATCCCGTTGTGTCGTGGAATATCCACGCCTCCAATCATGTATCTTCCATCTTCTTTGAACGGCACATCAAACGGCCGCTGCTCGATGGAGCGTGTAAAGATGCCGTTGCCGACGTTGTCATTGGGAACGCGGTTGTTAATGGTTTTGCTGAGTGCAATGGACACCCCAGTCTGGAAGGCGTTGGAGATGTCGTGGTCGACATTGGTGCGGAGTGAATATCTCCGGAATCGGTTCGTAAGGATAATACCTTCCTGGTCGAAGTATCCCAAAGAAGAGTAGAAACGCGTCTTTTCGCTACCGCTGGAAACCGAAACCTCGTAGTTTTGTACGGCTGCTTGGTCGTGAGTAATGAGATCGATCCAGTCTGTATCGGGTTGTCCCGGACGGGGGTTGACTTCCAGAGTCTTGTAGAGGTTGTCTCCCGGTTTCAGGTTGTTTTGGGTATTGTAGTTGTTGACGGCTTCGTTACGAACAGTAAGGTAAAGATCCGAGTCAGCCATTTCGATTTCCTTGGGAAGTGACTGCAAACCGTATGAAGCACTAAGATTTACGGTTGTCCGTTGGCCTTTCTTTCCTCTCTTGGTGGTGACCATCACAACACCGTTGGTAGCTCTCGAACCATAGATGGCCGTTGCCGCTGCATCCTTCAGTACGTCTATTGACTCGATGTCGTTGGGATTGAGCATGGACAGCGGATTCTGCACGCTACCACCAAAGCGTCCGTTGACGCCTGAATTGTCCGAGTTGCTTACAGGTATACCGTCAATGACGAACAATGGTTCGTTTGAGCCGTTGATAGACCCTACACCACGGATGCTGACACGGACAGCTCCACCGGGCATACCTGATGCGTTCGTAATGTTTACACCGCTCAGGTTACCTTGCATCATCTGGTCCAAGCTGGTTGTTACCGAAAGCTTTTTGTCGCTGGCCTTGAGTGAGGAGGTTGAACCGGTCAGTTCTTTCTTTTTCTGGACGGCGTATCCGACAACGACCAACTCATCCAGCGCAACTGCATCTTCTTCGAGCACAATTTTCTCGACCAGCTGGTCTCCTTTCAGTTCCTGTGTCTTGTATCCAACGTAGGAGATGACAATGACAGCATCCCGATTGGATAGCGAGAGCTGGTATTGGCCGTTGAAATCTGTGATACATCCGTTGTCTGTACCTTTCTCAAAGATGGTTACTCCAATCAGTGGGTTTCCATCCTTGTCAACAATGGTACCGTTGACATTCTTCTTTGTCACAACATACTCTTTGGTCAACATCTTGCTGTAAGTCTGTGATGCAAGAGCAGGATGAGACATCCCTAAGTGACAGCATGTAATACAGATAGACGATGCAATCTGTAAGTAACGTAATTTCATATAACAATATTTAATAACTAAAAATCCTTTGTTGACAAGTAGTCAATAACTCTTAAAAACGGTCGCAAAGTAAGGCATATCCGTATTACAGGGAAAGCGAAACTGGTTAAGTTCCAAATTCGAAAGCGTTAAGAAAATGTTACATAAAAAAACCGGTAAGTCAAAGATGACCGCTCGTATATATTAAGGTATCGTTGCCAAGTATGAGGAGTTCGGGGAGAGGTTCCGGGTAGGTGGATTGTAATCGATTAATGTAAAAAAACGTACTTTATTTTGTCATTGAAACGTTTCTGCCACTTAACTGCTATGTAATATGATGCCGGTATTTTTGCCACCATATCAATAACAGGCATATATCATCAAATACATGAATCATAGAGCAAAAGTCCTTTCCGGCATGGGTAGTGTGCCACTTTTATCCGTCGCTGCGCCAATGTCTTTTTGGAGAGGATGTGGATTGATGGAGCATTCAGTAATCAGCCAAATGGAACTTTGTCGGTATGCGGATAATCCTGCTTTATTGCCTCTAAACCCTGCTTGGAAATAGTAAATTCATCATTTAAATTAATAGATTATATGGAAGTAAAGAAAGTATTGGTGAGTGCATTCCTTTTGACCACTTGCTTGATGAGTGGACAGGCGCAACGCCGGAATGAAATTCAGGTTCCTGATTTGGACGGATATACCACGTTGAAGTGTGACTTTCACATGCACTCTGTGTTCTCCGATGGTCTGGTTTGGCCTACCGTGCGTGTAGATGAAGCCTACCGGGATGGACTGGATGCCATTTCACTGACAGAACATATTGAGTACCGCCCTCACAAACAGGATGTTGTTTCGGATCATAACCGTTCGTTCGACCTTTGTCGGGAACAAGCTGAGAAGTTGGGGATACTTTTGATTAAGGGCAGTGAGATTACGCGAGCCATGGCACCCGGACACTTTAATGCCATCTTCTTGTCTGATTCCAATCCATTGGAACAAAAAGACTACAAGGATGCTTTTCGTGAAGCCAAAAAGCAGGGCGCTTTTATGTTTTGGAACCATCCCGGATGGGATAGTCAACAACCGGATACGACCAAGTGGTGGCCAGAACATACAGCACTCTATCAAGAAGGCTGTATGCACGGTATCGAAGTGGCAAACGGTCATTTGTATATGCCTGAAGCCATTCAGTGGTGTTTGGATAAAAACCTTACGATGATCGGTACTTCCGATATTCATCAGCCGATTCAGACTGATTACGACTTTGAGAAAGGAGAACACCGTACCATGACGTTTGTCTTTGCGAAGGAACGCTCTTTGCAAGGTATCCGCGAAGCTTTAGACAATCGCCGTACTGCTGCTTATTTTCATGAGTTGCTGATAGGACGAGAAGACTTGCTTCGTCCCTTTTTTGAAAAGTGCGTGAAGATTGAAGAGGTAAGTCGTAATGAGCAAGGAGTGACGCTCTCTATCACCAATGTGACGGATCTTGTTTTGAAACTGAAAAAGACAGCGCATGACACTTTATTGGTGTATTTCCGGGATATGACCTTAAAGCCACATACGCGTTACACTGTCCGTATCGGGTTTAAACAGGGTATCAAAGGTGGCGATGTAAATTTCGAGGTAACGAACTTTATTGTGGCTCCCGATAAAGGACTGAAATATACCATTTCTCTGTGAGATGCTATCGATAGTAATTCATGGACTGATCTTTTGCCTGCACGCTGTTCCTACTCTTTTGAAGAGTTAGAATAAGCAATAACGGTGGCATGAATAGCCAAATAGATTGTGATGGCCATGAGTCAATTTATTGAATTTGAGGATTCATCAGACTTGTTCTTTATATTTTATCTACATTCAATCAAATTGATATCAAAAGTTTGAATATCTAATTTAAATTATAGGTTTATATAGATATAAATCAACAAGAAGGTGTGTCGTAATGCACGATGCACCTCTTTTTTGTTCATCACTATACAAATCTGTTCATTTTCTTTAAGCTGCGATCTTTTGAAGATTTCTTTGATTTATGCAGCGGGTGGAGAGAATAAGACTTTTATCGGTTCGGCGGACTGGATGCCGCGCAACTTGGATAACAGGGTGGAAGTAATCACTCCCGTTTATGATTCTCGAATCAAGGAGGATTTATGGAAAGTCATTGATTTTGGACTCCGGGGTAATTGTCAGGGTAGCGTTGTCGACGGAAGCGGTAAGAACTGCCTTTGGACAACGGATACCGAAGAATCTTTTCGCTCGCAAGAAGAACTATATAAGTATTACAAATCACATATAACGAATGACTGATAGTAAATGTTACGCAGCTATTGACATCGGCTCTAACGCAGTGCGGTTGTTAATCAAAAAGGTGAAGAATAATGAGAATCTAGCCAATAAGCGCCTTTCCAAAGTGATGCTCCTGCGTGTACCTCTACGTTTAGGCTTTGATGTTTTTTCCTTGGGAGAAGTGTCGGATGCAAAGGTGATGAAATTGCGCAGGTTGATGAAGGCTTTCCGACAATTGATGAAAATTTATGAAGTGACAAACTATAGGGCTTGTGCCACTTCTGCCATGCGTGATGCCCAAAATGGCAAGTCTGTAATCAAAAAGGTATGGAAAGATACGGGAATCAACATTGAAGTGATTAACGGTCAAGAGGAAGCACGTATGATTTATAACAATCATATCGAGTGTTTGGAAGACCGTGCCGGAAACTATATATATGTAGACGTCGGTGGGGGAAGTACGGAAATAAATTTTCTCATCAACGGAGAGTTGGTACAGTCTCTATCATATAATATAGGTACCGTCCGAATGTTGAGCAATTCTGTAAGAGAAGGTAGTTGGGAACAGATGAAAAGTGACTTGACTCGTTTAACTGCTGATTTTCAAGGTGTCAATATTATAGGTTCGGGTGGAAATATTAATAAACTTTATCGTCTTGCTGATAAAAAGGATAAGAAACAATCACGTTTGCCAATCACTTCTTTGCAGGAGCTGTATGATAAGTTAAAAGTTCTAACTCTTGAACAGCGCATGGAAGAATTTAATCTGAAAACTGACCGTGCAGATGTTATTGTTCCCGCCGCTGGGATATTTCTGATAATTGCAGGTATTGTCAAAGCTGAGTATATCCATGTTCCGGTCATTGGCTTAGCAGATGGTATTATTGACAATTTGTATGCCATAGACCTGAAAACGGAATAAAAGGAATTGTGCATAGCTGTTTTAACTAGGGATATTCAGTAAATCCTATAAAATTAGCCAACTAATTCATACTAAAAGTATTGCGAATTAGTTGGCTTTTTTGTATCTTTAGGTATTTCCCCTAAAATTTTGAAGAACGATTGACAAATGCTTCAGCGGAGTCGTTCAATGCTAAAATCAAAGCTCTTCGAAGCCAGTTAAGAGGGGTGGCTGATCTGAAATTCTTCATGTTCAGACTGGCTAGGCTATACGCTTAAAGGAAAGCTTGCCAACCGGAAAAATCCGCTGCCCCCAAGTTTGTGTTTCGGGCATACCGAAACGGCTTGCTCCCATACTACTTTAAGTAGTGTGGAGGCATATCATCCCGTTGGTCTTAATAAAACAATCTCGCTCTGCAATAATAAACTTTTTCATATTTCTTTCTTGATTTAAGACGCAATTGGTTATCTTTGCAACAGTCCTCGACTTCTTTCTAAGCTCATCCTTTCAAAAGAGGTTGTGTATAGAAAGGCTGCTCACGCCGGGCTGTCATCCCCCTAAATGGATAACAGTGGGCTATGATGGGTCGGGATTGAGGACAGACAAAATGTGAAGGCGTTTACTTGACGCTTTGTTCTTGACACATAGAAATCTGGCAGTTTCGAATTGTTAGTCAAATTCAAAGCAACGGTAGATGTCCATGGGTATGTTATATCCGATTGATTGTATGCAGGCAGACCTTGTCGGTTGTTTGCATCATATTCGTTTATATACATATCGGCGTGGGCTTCGGCGTTGCTCGTTTCGACTAACAGGGCGATGCCAGAGCCTCTATGTGTGGGACGAGTAACAAGCATGATTCCCACGCAAACTTAGAGCTTTTCTTTTGTCTAAATCTTTTTGTGTAACAGCAGGCTTGCCGGGAATCAAGTCCGCACTTTGACTCGGCAATGAAGCAGAATGAACGTGCTGGTATTATGCGGATAGTTTCAGACATTGTGAAAGCTGATTCTATTATCGACTTACGAGAAATTGATTACTTGGATGGAATCAAAGACAAGTACCGCATAACGAAAGATGATGAAGCTATGGGCGATTCCATGACTTTGTCCGATGCTGTTTGCCTGTTAAAGAATTTATCTCCAGGTCTAATCCATGACATTATTGGAGATTTTTACAATTTGGCCTTGTCAGACAACGCTTTTAGTCGAGAAGAGGGGCTTATTGTACTTGCCATCATAGCTTGTTTGTCTGAAAAATATTTCACACAAGCTGAAATATATTCGACAGTTTTACCCAATAACACGTTAGCCGAAAAATCACAGATACTTTATATTGAAGGGGAATATTACAAGGAGGCAAATAAAGAAATCTCTGATGCTTACAGGGAAATATCCAATGAATTCCGATTGATAGGTTTGAATTTTGTCTATCTCCCAAAGGTATGCGAGCATTATAAGTCATTGCCACAAAGCAAATTATTATCATTGCTTTCATTTCTGTATCCTAAAATTTCAGAAAAACAGATGGGAGATATGATACGGCAGTTAACCTCGTTGAATACTTCTGATTTCTGCAGGAAGGCATTGTCGGGAAAATGAATCTCAAAGACTTGAACGAATCGTTACCGTCGATGCTTTTGTGTATAAACGATTCGCTTGTTGAAGGTAAGATATACTCAAATTTTCTTTCGATAACTCTCGAAAAGGACGCTCTCAATATAGCAAGGGATTTTACAGACTTGTTCATGAAATTGTATAAGCCAAGAGTATTGAATCCTTCTTTTGAAGGTAAGGAAAGATTTGTTTATCGCGGTTACTACAAGCAGGTATTTGACATATTTACAGATAGAAAAGGCGTCAGAAGCAGTGTTGTTATAGACCTGCTTCATGGAGAGATTCTCTTGCCTGAGGCCGAAATAAAGTTATCAAAACTTCATAGAAGAGAGAAAGCCTTGTATGCCTTATTTTTGTTGGAATCAGGAAGTGGTGGAATAAATTTCAGTAAACCAGAAAATGTAAAAGCTCTAAAAAGATTTGACCACCGTATGCAACTCATACAGCTAAAGTATGAGATGATTTATGAAGGTTTTGGCGGCGATAAATCTCGTGCACCGAAAATATATCTTTCGGAAAACAGGTTGCCAATGTTAAGTTTGATTAAACAACAAATTCGCCAAATCGGAGAATTATTAAGCAATGCCGATGACTACTTGGTTCAACGAAATCTTTTTGGCAATTACTGTGTAGCCATTCCTCCGGAACTGTGTCTATGTTACGATATGCAAGCAAAGCAAATTTGCCGTTTTGAGGATTCTGCTTTTTGGAGCCGGGTATTGGCCTTATAACCTTGCAACTTTTTGCAGACGATTTTTTCCTTTATCGGGTGTAATATTGCAGATTTCTGTAAATCAAATACTTATTGCCTAATTTTGCGTAAAAATTTAAGCAAATACGATTATGGCAATTACATTGGAAAAAGGACAGCGGATAGGCATAGGTCTATCTAAAGTTAGTGTAGGTCTCGGATGGGACCCGAATGAAGGTACAGGTTTTGATTTCGATTTGGATGCCTCTGCATTTATGTTGGGAAGCAACAAGAAAATTCCCAATGACAATTATTTCATATTCTACAATAATCCGAAATCTCCAGACGGAGCGGTGGAATCTACAGGTGATGACACTACTGGAGGCAATAGTGACGGAGGGGATGATGAAACATTGAATGTTGACCTGCAAAAAGTTGACCCTTCCATTCAGGAGATTCTGTTTGTTGCTACAATTTATAAGGCAGACGAAAGGAAACAGAATTTTGGGCAGGTTAGAAACTCTTACATCCGCATCTACAATTCAATCACCAACGAAGAAATAGCACGCTATGATTTGGACGAGGATTTCTCTATTGAAACAGCCGTTGAGTTCGGGCGTTTGTATCGCCGTGGCGGAGAATGGAAGTTCGAAGCTATGGGTATAGGTAACAAAGGTGGATTGCAAGCATTGGTCAACAAATATCAATAAACCATGCCTATAAATCTTGTAAAAGGACAGAATCACGTGCTCAACATGAATATTTTTCATGTTGGGCTTGGATGGGACGTGAATGAAGGGGCATCACCATATCCATTTGACCTTGATGTGTCTGCATTCATGATTGGAGCCAATAAGAAAATACTCAATGATGATTTCTTGGTATATTATAATAGTGAACATAGAGTTCTGCCATCTAATTTGACACGGTTCGAACCTTTTTCTGCAAGTAAATATCCACCTTATACTGATACTCAAGGCTGCTATCATTCGGCTGATATGCATTGGAAAGAGGAGACAAGACCCGTTTCACCGGAATTTTCAGTTATAGGGTCAATAGATGACCAAGATGGTTCTACCTCAGAAGATGGCGATGATGAAATTATGGATATAGATTTATCAAAAGTGTCAAATGACATTCAAGAAATTGTAATCACAGTAAGCATATATGACTACCAAAACCGTAAACAAAACTTTGGTCAGGTAGAACGTGCTTATGTCCGTCTTTATAAGCAGGGGCAAGAAACCGAAGGTCAGGAAGACTTCAGATATGATCTAAATGAGGATTTCTCAATATGTGCTTCCATTGAATTTTGCAGGTTATATCGCTACAAAGGGGGATGGAAAATTCAAGCGACAGGCATTGGGCATCATGGCGGTCTTGAGGAATTAGTTGAAAAATACAGATAACTTCATTTCTATGGCTATAGTTCTTGAAAAAAGTGGCGACCAACATCGCATAAACCTTGAAAAAGGTGGGGCTTCCTCTATGGGAGAAATCATTATAAATCTCAATTGGAGTAAGGGAAGTTTGATGAAACAAATTTTTGGAAAGCCCATAGACCTTGACCTCGGATGCTTTTATGAGCTTCGGGATGGAAAGAAAATGTTGATTGATGGATTGCAATTCTCTCATAACAGAGGAGGAAACCGCCATCAGCAAACAAGGCAGGGATGTTACGATTACGCGCCTTACATTTGGCATCAAGGTGATGACAGAGGTGGTAGCTCTTCTTCTGGGGAAACAATCTATGTAAACCCTAAGGGGGTCAATGTGATAAAGCGTATAATCGTCTATACTTTCATATATGAAGGCGTGGCAAAATGGTCTGAAACAAATGCCGTTGTTACGATTAAAGTACCAGGGCATGAAGATGTAATCGTTGAAATGGGAAAACAATTTTCAAATAAAACATTCTGCGCCATAGCTCAATTGGATTTTGGTGGTGATGATTCCATTACGGTTAAAAGACTGATTACGTTCCATGATGGACATAAGGATTGTGACATGATGTATGGATGGGGATTTAACTACTCGCCAGGAAGCAAGGACTAATGTTGAATAATTTATAAAGAAAATATTTTATGGCAATACGATTAGAAAAAGGACAACGCATTAATCTTGAAAAAGATAATGGTGCGAAGCTACAAAGCATCTGTGTAGGTGTCAATTGGGGTGCAATTAAGAAAAAGAATTGGTTGGGTTTTACTACAACTGAAGCGGTAGATTTAGATGCCAGTTGTGCTCAGTTTGATGCTCAAGGTAATATCATTGACAAAGTTTGGTTTAGACATCTCGCTTCTAATGATGGGGCAATCAAACATAGTGGCGATGATTTAACAGGAGATATGGATGGAGACGATGGGTTGGACAATGAAGTTATAACTGTTGATTTGCACAAAGTTAATCCACGAACAGATAAGATTGCCTTTGTATTGAACAGCTTTCGTGGTCAAGATTTTAAACTAATTCCTTTTGCGTCTATTAGAATTTATGAAGGAACTCCTACAAAGGTACGGGAAGTATTTGCTACTTATGATATTGCGAATGACCCAACTTTTGCGGGGAGTGTATCAATGGTAATGGGAATTTTCTATAAACGTAATGGGGAATGGAAATTCAACGCCATTGGTGAACCGACAAGAGATAGAGATTTCGAAAGCACTTTACAAACTGTCAAACAAAAATATTTATGAGAAGATTACCCGTTTACTTGTTATTGGATACATCTGGCTCTATGTACGGGGAACCGATAGAGGCGGTCAAAAATGGAGTCCAGACACTTATTTCAACCTTACGAGGAGACCCTTATGCCCTTGAAACAGCATATATTAGTATCATAACTTTCAATTCTGTGGCTCAACAGGTAACACCTCTTACAGAATTGTCGGCTTTTCAACAACCCCAAATTGAAGCAAGCGGATGTACTGCTTTGGGCGAAGCACTGACCTTGCTTGCACAAAAGGTTGATACCGAAATTGTCAAAACCACACAAGAAGTCAAAGGAGATTGGAAGCCTTTGGTTTTTCTTATGACAGATGGCGAACCTACAGATGATTTGCAGAAGGGGCTTGACGAGTTCAAGAAAAGAAAATTCGGTATGGTCGTAGCTTGTGCCGCAGGGCAAGGTGCTAACACGAATACGTTAAAGAAGATTACAGAAAATGTCGTTCAGCTTGATACAGCCGACAGCGCAACAATTAAGGCGTTCTTCAAATGGGTAAGCGCAAGCATCAGTACAGGCAGCCAAAAAGTTGAGGATACTCACGGCGATGTTGCATCGATGAGCGAGCTACCTCCTCCACCTCCAGAAGTAAATATCGTTGTGTAAAGAAACAAAGCAAAGTGGCACGAAACAGTTTGTGCCACTTATGCTATAAAGTTTATCAAGAATGAGACATTTACCTGTATATATTTTGATTGATACCAGCGGGTCTATGAAGGGTGAACCGATAGAAAGTGTCAAGGTTGGCTTGTCTGATATGATTGCAACTCTCCGTCAAGACCCGTATGCGTTGGAAACTGTTTGTATAAGCATAATAACTTTTGACAGGGAAGTAAATCAGATTTTACCTTTGACCGAACTTGCCGATTTACAGATACCCAATATCATCACGCCGGATTCAGGCCCGACATTTCTTGGAAAGGCATTGGAAATGCTTTGCAATCGGATTGAAGTTGAAGTTCAAAAGGGTACACCTGAACAAAAAGGCGATTGGCGTCCATTACTCTTCGTGTTAACAGATGGCAAGCCTTCCGACATTCAGGTTTATGAGAATATCATCCCCAAAGTAAAAAATAAAAATTTTGCAAGTATAATCGCTTGTGCAGCCGGTCCCAAAGCAAAGATAGAACCGCTAAAAAAGCTCACAGACCAAGTGTTTACACTTGATACAATGGATGCCACATCGTTTAAGAAATTCTTTGTGTGGGTTTCTGATGTTATAGGTGTAGGAGGAAAAAGTGTGGGAACAACGGATTCTTTGGAATTGCCAGGACCACCTGCGGAAGTGAATATAGTAATATAATTGTTTATGAGAAGATTACCGATATATTTTCTGATTGATGTTTCAGAATCAATGGTTGGAGAACCAATCATTCAGGTAGAGAAAGGCATGAGGAATATCATACAAGAGCTAAGGACTGACCCGTATGCTCTTGAAACAGTATTTGTGTCTGTCATCGTTTTTGCAGGAAAGGAAAAGGTCTTGTCTCCTTTAACTGAGTTGTACAAGTTCTATCCACCGCAGTTTCCTATAGGCGGAGGAACATCGTTAGGCACTGCTTTGGACTGCCTGATGAACGATATTGACAAGTCCGTAAAGAAAACAACTGTTGAAATGAAAGGCGATTGGAAGCCTATCATTTTCCTTTTTACTGACGGGATGCCAACCGACAATCCACAGCAAGCCTTCAACCGATGGAACGCACATTATAAGAGAAAAGCGAATTTGGTTTGTATTTCAATCGGTGACAATACTGATACTAAAATGCTTGGAAAAATCTCAGACAATGTGTTGAGATTGAATGATACAGGGGAACAATCCTTCAAGGCCTTTTTCAAATGGGTTACGGCTTCAATCAAGTCAACAAGTGTTTCTGTTACCGATATGGGAACTGATGAAATCCAACTTGCTTCCACATCGGGAATTGACCTTGAAAAGGTGGATACGACTAAAGACTGCACTGTGGATGAGAACTTTGTCGTACTGCTCGGCAAATGTTCAAATACAAAAAAGGAATATCTTATCAAATACGCCAAGCGAGTAGGTAAAATACCCGGATTAGAGCAACTTGACGTAAAAGGAATAGACTACAAACTTGTGGGGGCTTATCCAATTGACGATAAGGCTTATGAAGAATTAAGCGATGGCAAGTCCAACCGCAACATCAACACCATGTCTTTGATAGGAGTACCCACTTGTCCTTGTTGTGGCAATCAATTCGGCGTAGTCGTATGCGAATGTGGCAACATTATGTGTTCAGACGGTCAAACTACCGCTTGTCCGTGGTGTGGAATGGAAGGCTCATTAGGAGCTATTGGTGATGGCGGTTTGGATATAACACGGGGAAGAGGTTGATTATGAACATAGAAAAAGCAATAGACCTCCTAAGCAATGGAGAATCTGATGAACGCATGAGTGGCTTCATCAAATATTATGCTAACAAGCTGTGGGCTGAATATAATGAATATCTTATGAATGAAATTGTTGTGATAGAGAACAAGGTAAAAGAACTGCCTATCGTTATACCTAATGCGTCTATCAGAAAGCCGTATAATGCGATTGTATCAATACCGTGCGAAGAAATGACCGACATAACATTATCAGGTCTCACAGAAGAAGTGCAAGGGCTTATAATTGAGAAGCAGGAGGATGGCAAATCTTTTAAGATAAGTGGAACTCCCAAAGAAAGCGGAACTTTTGATGTCACGTTAAGATACAAATATCGTGGTTTATCTGTTGAGCGTCCTTATCTGGAACGTATGTTACAAATTATCATCAATCCAGACCCAAGGGATTTATGGAAAGATATTCCTGTGCCCGAAGATATAGAGTATCCGAAAGATAATACGGCAAAAGAATATGTAAAAGTTGCTGCACTTTCCGATGGAACTCCGCAAAAAGATATTGTGGCTGCAAGCAAAAGAGGCCGTTCACATGCACAAGAAGGTAAGCCACGTGATGACGATTTCCGTTTGTATCATGACGAAAAAACGAATTGGTATGTCATTGCCGTGGCCGATGGAGCGGGGTCTGCACCCTATTCCCGTGAAGGTTCAAGAATAGCTTGCAATGTAGCAGTTGAGCATTGTAAAGAACAATTGGCTGATTCTGAAAATTTTGATGATGACATCAATCTCTATCATCTTGACCAAAAATCGGAAGCGGCAGGTAAAGCTATTAGTGCGGATATATACAAAATCGTAGGTAATGCCGCCTTAAAAGCGCATAAGGCAATAGCGGCAGAGGCTCAACCAAAAGGTCGCAAGACCAAGGAATACTCTACAACATTGTTACTGGCTATCTGCAAAAAATATGATTTTGGTTGGTTTGTTGCCTCATTCTGGGTCGGCGATGGGGCAATATGTCTTTACAACCAAGATAATGAAACTGCGATGATGCTCGGTATGCCTGATGAGGGTGAATATGCCGGGCAAACACGTTTCCTTACAATGCCTGAGATATTTTCGGATTCCAATAAATTCTACCAAAGAATGAATTGCCGGATTGTTCCGGACTTTACAGCTTTATTCCTTATGACGGATGGCGTTAGCGACCCCAAGTTTGAAACCGACGCTAATCTGAAGTCTTATGATAAGTGGAATGAATTATGGGCTGACCTTAAAGAGAATGGAGTGGAATTAACGGATGATAATGAGGAAGCTGCAAATCAGTTGTTGAATTGGTTGGACTTTTGGTCACCGGGAAACCATGACGATAGAACCATTGCAATATTGTATTAAACGTAAAGCATAATGGCAAATAAAATAACTCTGACAGCAAATGACGGAAGTATCGTTGAGTTTTATGATGAAATAAAAGCTCAAGGTGGGGTTAAGGATGTTTATTTTAGTCCTGACAAAACCTATGTTGTCGCTTTCTATCGCAAGCCAATCAATGCTAATGACAGAGAGCGTATCACCAATATTGTTGGTATCTATCGCCAGCGGATTTTCGATACTCCAGAGGGGAATTATTGGAAAAATCTGTTTGCATGGCCTACAAAAATGGTAGAATGGAATGGAAAGACAGGCATCATAATGCCATTTTATGACAAAAGGTTCTTCTTTTCTTCAGGACCATTTAAAGGTAAAGAAAAAGAGGGAAAATGGTTTGCTTCCGCTAAATTGCGTAACAAATTTTTGCCTGCTGACCAAAAAGGAAATTGGCTGACTAACCTTCATATGTGTATCAAGATTGCACGTGCTGTCCGACGACTCCATGCGGCAGGATTGGCACATTCGGATTTGTCTTACAAGAACATACTGGTTGACCCGATTACAGGAAGTGCATGTATCATTGATGATGACAGTTTAGTAGTTCCGGGCAAATTTCCTCCTGAGGTTATAGGTACACCAGATTTCATTGCCCCTGAAGTCATTGAGACCAAGCATCTTGCATTAGATGATAAACAACGGAAACTACCGAGTATCTATACAGACCGTCATGCATTAGCTGTCCTGATATATATGTACCTGCTTAATAGGCATCCGTTAAGAGGCGGCAAGGTGAATGATGTCAATGACAGTGGACGTGATGAGGAATTGTCTATGGGTGCAAAAGCCTTGTTTATTGAGAATCCAACAGACAAGTCCAATAGGGTTAAAGCCCAGCAACTATCCCCTGCCGAGTTGCCACAAGGCGACCCTGCAAAGATGCCATATACTATTTGTGGCCCGTATCTGAAGAAATTGTTTGACCGTGCTTTCGTAGAAGGTTTGCACGACCCGTCAAAGCGTCCGAGTGCAGCGGAATGGGAAGATGCCTTAGTCAAGACAACCGATTTGGTACAGCCATGCCAGAATCCTAATTGTGAAGCCAAGTGGTTTGTATTTGACAACACTACCAAGCCTAAATGCCCGTTTTGTGGCCAGCCATATCACGGACAATTGCCGATATTGAATTTTTATTATGCTCCCTCACATGGCAAATTCATATCGGAAAATTATCGTTTGATGGTATATGACAAGCAAACTCTGTACAAATGGCACGCAAATAATTTAGTATCTCCAAGTGAACGGACATCTGAAGCTGACAAAAAGCCTGTTGGGGATTTTCATTTCTTCAATAATCAGTGGATTCTGATAAATCGCAATCTTCCTGACATGATGGATGTTACAGAGAAGAAGCCTATCGCTATAGGCGAATATGTGCCGCTAACAGAAGGAAGGCAGATATTGCTTGACAAAGGACAGGGAGGACGACTCATTGTTGTTCAACTTGTTAACAATTAGAACGATAATAATCATTTATAAAATCACGAAGCAATAGATATAAAGCAAAATGAAAAAATCAATCGCTCTGCTAATTGGTATTGCATTAATTTTATTAGGTACGTTGACAAGAGGTAATTGGATTATCGGACTGAAATTATTGTGTGCCATATTTCTGGTTATGCTCGTACTTTATTGGAAAATAGCACCCTTTAAGCAACAGCTATTCCCTAAATATCAAAAGGCTTTTGGCATAACAGAAAGAATATTCATGAGATTGCAGAATATCTTAGGCTTTATTCCCAAAATACAAATGGGGCAACGTTTGCAACTTGACACTTCGTTGATTGTATGTATCTTTTTTACGCTTTTGATATTAGTTGTTTTGTGAAAACATTGACTGTATCAACCAAACTGGATAAATCGGAACTAATAATATGGCAAGGAAGAAAATCGTAAGAATACCGGGAGTAAGTTTTTCTTGGAAACGTGCGCTGGGCATAACACAGGCAAAACAGAAATTTGCCCGTCAAACCGGAATACCAACATCCAAGGCTGGATTGGAGCGTAAATTGGGAAAAGCTCTACTTAAAGTCCTATTTGGCAAATAATTATTAATCAATAAGTTTTTCAGTATATGCAACAGAAAAAGCATTACATTGGCTTGACAGATGCAGAAGTCTTGGAGAGCCGTAAAAAGTATGGAGTAAACATCCTTACTCCACCAGAGAAAGAACCGTTATGGAAACAATTTTTGGAGAAGTTCACAGACCCACTTATCATCATCCTGATGATAGCGGGCGTTTTGTCCATTGGAATTTCATTTTACGAGTATTTCGGGCTCAATGAAGGTTTTACTGTGTTCTTTGAACCCATTGGCATTTTTGTGGCAATTTTACTTGCTACCGGGTTGGCTTTCTATTTTGAATTAAAGGCGGATAAGGAGTTTGCCATATTAAACCAAGTGAATGATGACGAACTGGTTGAAGTCATACGAAACTGCAATGCAACTCAAATTCCCAAGAAAGATGTGGTTGTTGGGGATGTTGTCATCATTAATACTGGTGCAGAAGTTCCTGCAGATGGTGAACTGCTGGAATGTGTCAGTCTGAATGTAGATGAATCCACGCTTACGGGAGAACCGATGTGCCATAAGAGCGTTGACGAAAAGGATTTTGACCCAGATGCGACATATCCTACCAATCACGTTCTTAAAGGAACTAAGGTGATGGAGGGGCATGGTATATTCCGTGTGACTGCGGTCGGGGATAAAACAGAAAACGGCAAGGTTTTCGTAGCCGCGCAAATTGATGACAGTGTAAAGACACCACTCAACGAACAATTGGATGGGTTAAGTGACCTGATAACCAAATTAAGCTATGGATTTGCTGCATTAGTAGTTATCGGTCGTTTGTTGATTTACTTTTTGGGAGACAATTCAATGGAATGGGCACATATTACGGCATATGTACTCCAGACGTTAATGATAGCCGTCACTCTAATTGTCGTTGCTGTGCCCGAAGGATTGCCTATGGCTGTAACCTTGAGCCTTGCATATAGTATGCGTAGGATGTTGAAAACTAACAATCTTGTACGCAAGATGCACGCATGTGAAACGATGGGAGCCACAACTGTAATTTGCACGGATAAAACCGGAACACTGACCCAAAATCAGATGAGCGTTGAGGAAGCTCAATTCTACGGTTTGGCTAATCAGGCATTGGGGACAGATGAAACAAGCCGTTTAATAAAAGAGGGCATTGCGCTTAATTCTACGGCATCATTGGATTTAAGTAATCCTGACAAGCCTGTGGTATTGGGCAATCCCACAGAGGGGGCATTGCTTTTATGGCTTAGAAATAATGGCATTGATTACCGCAATCTGAAAGAAGATGCCAATGTAGTGGAAGAATTGCCTTTCTCGACGGAAAGGAAATATATGGCGACAGTTGTTGACTCTGCCCAACTGGAAGGAAAGAAAATCCTCTATGTTAAAGGTGCTCCCGAAATAATCCGCTCCCTTTGCAAGCAAATCGACAAGAATGTGAATATTGCCGATATTGACAGACAACTGACGGACTATCAAAATCGTGCAATGCGTACTTTAGGTTTTGCATACCAAGTATTGAATGACAGTGATATGGCTATCGCAGACGGTAAAGTGGTTGCTGATAACCTTACTTTCATGGGGATTGTTGCCATTGCCGACCCTGTCCGTAAAGATGTTCCAGCAGCCGTGCAAAAGTGTATGGCCGCAGGCATTAATGTAAAAATCGTAACAGGAGATACTCCCGGAACAGCCAAAGAAATAGGGCGGCAAATCGGATTATGGACTAAAAAGGATAGTGACAGTGCAATAATAACAGGAGCGGAGTTTGAGAAACTTTCAGATGACGAACTTGATAAGAAAGTGCTTGGATTGAAGATTATCGCTCGTGCCCGTCCATTGGATAAGAAACGTCTGGTTGAATCCTTACAAAGAAACAATCAAGTGGTAGCAGTAACAGGTGACGGTACGAATGATGCTCCTGCACTCAAGGCGGCTCATGTGGGCTTGTCAATGGGTGACGGCACTTCCGTAGCCAAAGAAGCCTCGGACATTACCATTATAGATAATTCATTCAGCAGTATTTGTCGTGCAGTAATGTGGGGGCGTTCGCTTTATCAAAACATTCAGCGTTTTTTATTGTTCCAACTCACGGTCAATGTGGCTGCATGTTTTATCGTGTTGGTGGGTGCATTCATGGGAACAGAATCTCCGTTGACCGTGACGCAAATGCTGTGGGTGAACTTGATAATGGATACATTCGGTGCTATGGCTCTTGCCTCATTACCACCTTCACAATCTGTAATGAAAGACAAACCTCGTGACCGTAAAGCCTTCATCCTTACCAAACCTATGATGAAAGACATTCTCGGTGTTGGCGGATTTTTCTTCTTGCTGCTTGTTGTGTTCCTTTATATATTCCAGCACACTGAAATCACGCAAATGACAGACCTGTTGCATTGCAAGCTCGGTGAAGCCAATGGATTGTCACCATACGAACAGACTCTATTGTTTTCAATTTTTGTGTGGACGCACCTTTGGTATATGTTCAATACCCGTTCATTTGAAACAGGAAAAAGTTTCTTCCAACTTAAGATGAGCAAAGAGTTCTTTACTATTGTCGCTATTATTTTCATTGGGCAGATAGTGATAGTTGAAGTCCTTTATGATTTCTTTAACTGTACTCCAATGAAACTTATAGACTGGGTGATAATAGTGGTTCTTTCCTCACTGGTTCTTTGGGCAAGAGAGTTATGGCACTTACTAACCAAAAGGGGATAAATTGCTTTTCAAGAAAACAAGTAAAGAGGATGTGGGGTATAAACCTATATCCTCTTTTTCAATATATACAGGTTGCCCGACTTCGGAGGAGCAGCCCGGCGGCAAGGCTTTCGGGAGTAACCCGAAAGGTTTCGAGTAACTCGAAACATACCTTGCTGCTGCCACTTTTCGGCAGTAACCGAAAAGCCTTCGGGTAACTCGAAGGACACCTTGCTGTGCTTTTGAGAGCACAAGAAATCCGTCAGCAAACGGATTTGAATTAGTGCTGTTATTTCGGATTTCAAAGCATCGTTTCCCGATGCCCAAGCTGCCCAAAAGAAGAAAGGAAATGAGGGTATAAGAGGGCATAAGAGAGTGGTTATATCCGCATGAATGCTTGCAAGCCAGACTGCGTGTGGGTTCTCGTGAATGCAAACACGTGCGGACATACACACACTGGCCTGCAAGCCTGCCCGCACTCCGACCTGCCAGCCATCCTGCTTGCCTGCCGACCGGTCTGCCTGCGTGCCTGCCTGCCGGCACACAGACAAGCGCGCAGGCAGGCTATTCGCAAACGATTAGGCTCAAATACAATGTGGAAACGGTATTGAATTAAAAGTAGGACAGTGCTACTGATTTTCATCAGCAAGATGTGCAACAAATGTACAATAATGACAAGATGTTTGATTTACTCTATTTTTCAGAGGAATAACTTTGGCAATAAGGAAGAAAAACACTACTTTTGCAAATGAGAAAAGCGTTCTTATGATTAGTGCAGAACATAGCAGAATATAGAAGCCTGCTGGTTTCCAAGTCGTTACCTGTCAAGCTGACAATCTTTGTAAGTCCCTTGTTTTCAATGAGTAAGAGAAAGTAATATGTCTTGAGCAATGAAAGGTCATGTCGAAGCCGTATGTCCGTCCCAGTTCTCTGGTGAGCTTGATGAGATACCCCCGGCAATAGAGGTTGAAAATCCTGTCACTTTTACGCTCGTGGCGGTATTTCTCGATGATCTGCAACGGCACGTTCAGCAGGCGGATGGCCGAGGGCGTTTCGGTCTTCTGGCGCCGGATGTGTATCCAGTACGTTCCGTCGTCCGACTGCGTGATGTCTTTTTCGGACAAGCGTTTCAGGTCGGCGTAGGACAACCCCGTGAAGGTAGCGAAGAGAAACCAGTCCCGCACCCGCTGGAGGTTGGGTTTATCGACGGGAGTTTCCATCAGCTTTTTGAGGTCTTCGAGTTTCAAATGGCGGCTCTTGCGCCGGGGCAGTTCCGGGTGCAGCTTCCCGTAAGGGTCGCGCCGGAGTGTACCCTGACTGACAGCCCGCTTGGTCATTTTCTTCAACCGGTAAAGATGCTCGTGTACTGTCTTGGGTTTCATTTCACGATCTGTACGCAGGAATATTTCAAAATCATCGTAGAACTCCCGGTCAAGGCTCCGCAACGCTACATCCTCCTTTTCCTTCCTTTTTTTCACGAAGGAGGCTAAAATATTATAGGAGTTCTCGTAACTTTCATAGGTTTCTTCCTTGCGATCCACGCCGACACGCTTGCGGAACTCCTCGTTATGCTCGCGGAACAAGGCAAGGAGGGTGAACGGTTTCTGCCCGATTCCTTCCACGGCGTTTTTGACCAGCTCGGCCGTCACGAAACCGAGGCTTTTACGAATATGACGGTAATGTCCGGTGATTTTTTCGGTCAGTTTCTCTATTGCCAGGTTTACCGTTCGGGCGTTCTCGCTTCGTCCGTTCGCCCTTTTGGTTTCCGGATTCCAAAGCGATGGATCGACAAACGCGTTGATATTGATCGGGGCCGACTTGGTGTCGATGCTTACCTTGCATAACAATTTACATGTTCCGTCCTTGCGGACTTTCGTGCGGTTGATGTAGAACAGCAGGGAGAACGTGCTGCGACGTTTTATCTCTTTATTATTCGTTTCCATAATCGTTGTGAATTTGATTGTCAATGATAGATTAAATAGCTACGGAGAAGCGGTCGGCAATCTTTTCCTCTAAAGACCGGGTATCCATGTCGATCTTGTCATCGGTCACTTTGGCGTAAATCTGCGTCGTGGAAATGCGGCTATGCCCCAGCATTTTACTGACGGTTTCAAGCGGGACACCATGCGAAAGCGTGATCTCGGTGGCGTAGGTATGGCGTCCGCAGTGAAAGACGAGCTTCCGTTCAATTCCGCAAATGGCGGCAATACGTTTCAGTGTCCGGTTGAGTTCGTTGTTGCTGTACATCGGCAGCAGTTTTCCTTCCGGGGCCATATCCCGGTACTTGTCGAGGATGAGCAACGGTATGTCGAGCAACGGCACTTCATAGTCGATTTTCGTCTTCTTGCGGGCGGTCTTGATCCATACCTCACCGTCCTCGGCCACTTCCAGATCCTCCGTCGTCAGGCGGCACATGTCCCCGTAAGGGATACCCGTGTAGCAGGAGAAGAGGAACAGGTCGCGGATATGGTAGAGTTTCGGGTCGTGCAGGGGTGTGGTCATCAGCCGTTGTAACTCCGCTGCGGTAAGGTATTTCTGTTCCCGCTCGGGATGTTCGGCTTCATAACCCGCGAATGGGTCGGCAGTGATAATCCCTTCCGCGATGGCTTCCCCGACAATCGTGTTCAACCGTGTGACAAGCACCCTTTACATCTATCCCTCATACGCATGGACGGATGCAAGCAAGAACTCGCCATATACCATCGGTTTCACCACAAGTACAGCTCCCTATGACGCCATACCTTTCATCAACGAATACGGCGGCGCTCTGAACTCTATCGCCCGTAACAAGCAAGTGAACATACACGCCACACTCAGTTCGGAGGCCAACCTCACGCTAAAATTTGAAGTAAAGGACTGGGATACGGAAGAGATAACCGTTCCCCCGTTCAATTAAACGAAACTGCATGTCATTTGAGTTATGAGAACAAGACATAAAAACATATTGACCTTGCTGGCGGCCATGCTGCTGGCGGTAGGACTGTACTCGTGTACCGAGGACCCGTTGTTCGAGGAGCGTGCCCGCGTGGCAGAGGGGCTTCCCGCACGTGTAATGCTGGACTTCCGGTCCGAGAAGAGCTGCGTGGAGACCCGTGCCGCGCAGGACGCTACCTACGAGAACCGTGTGAACAACCTCTACGTGTTCATCTTCAACCCCGCCGGGGAGGTGCATTACCGCAATTTCTTTACTGACGACATCAGCTATAACGGAGACTACAGCAAAGGTTCCGTCATGATAGAGACCACCTCTCTGAACAAGGTACAGATAGTCTGCATCGCCAATCTATCTACTGAATCCGTAAGTTCCGGCTATGATGTCAAAAAATCGGAAATGGAGTCTATAACATCGCGGTCAGACCTCGAAGCCTTCGTAATGAAGATGGACGAGCATACCGTGGAACGCTCCACGCAGTTCATGATGACAGGCTATGCTTACGATGATAAAAATTCCACGAGCAACCTTGTCAACATTCCCGGTACGGAAAGCGGTCCCGCCTCGCTGGAGTGTACGCTGCGGCCCGAGCGGACGGACGCGAGGGTGGAGTTCGTGGTGAAAACCGAGAAACCCTCCGATAAGAACTGGACGGCACTTGACTTCCGTCCGCGCGGCTGGCGGGTGGTGAACGTGCCGGCCCAGTCGTTGCTGCTGCCCCACGGGACAGGCGATGCCGATGGTGACGGTTGCACCTACTTCACAACCGAGGAGATACCTTTCGAGACTACCGAGCGGGATGACAATTACCTCTACACTTCCGGTGGCTTCGTGTTCTACATGCCGGAAAACCGCAAGACTCCCAAACAGGCCATCTCCGGCGAAGGGCTTAGCGCTGCGGAACAGTACGCCCTACGCGAGGAACGCGAACACAAAAACACGGGCGACTATACGGACAAACCCGGTCAGCAGTTCGAGAACGGCGACTTTGCCTACGCCCCCGCCAACGCCACCTACGTGGAAATGTCCGGCACACTGTCCTATAAGGATGACAAAGGCAATACCGTCAATGCCGACGTGACCTTCACCGTACATCTGGGCTACGCCGACGGCAACCCCAACGACTACGACACCCGCCGCAATACCCGCTACATCTACACCGTCACCCTGCGTGGTATCAACGATATACGGCTTGAAGTGGAGTCCGATGGGGAGGAGAACGAACAGAGGCCCGGCTACGAAGGCAACGTGATATTCAGTCAAGATGGGCTGTACGAGCTGGATGCACACTACGACCGCGAGCTCATTACGATAAACCGAAGCATGGTTCCAACCATGACATGGGGCGTGCAGACAGCTTTCGACAAGGCCATCTATGCGGGCGGTTTCGGCGAAACGGACAGTCCGGAAAGTACAGGTATCCATGACTACAAGTGGATCAAGTTCGCCATCAACGAGGACTATGGCCAAGACGACGAGCTGTTCGTGAAATACCCCGGTGACCAGAACTACAAGGGCGGAAAGAACCAACCTTCGGGGTATGACGGACATGCGGGCCATTCTGACGCCCGCCTACTCGACGTACACCAGTTGCTGCAACGCCTGAAGCAGGAGTACGAGGAAGGAAAGACCACCGGTACGGTTACCGTTACCGCTTTCATCGACGAGTACGTGTACGTGCGCGAGCCGGATGACCCCAATACAGACGAGGACAATACCCCGCTTTTGTCGCAGTGGCGCCGATACGTGGAGGCCGAAGACCGCCTGCTCTATTTTATCAACGGAGACAACTCGCATTACAGTCCCGATGGCGCGTCGAGCGTGGTGGAAGCCATACAGACTTTCAAGCAGAAGTCCATACGCACGGTGTACAACGTGAAAAAGAGCGAGAATGAATTGTCCACCGCATGGGGGCTTGAAAGCCGCATGGAGGGCACGCGTTGGAAGGAAGGTGACGTGAGAAACAGTACTTCCTCCAGCAACGGCCGGCTCAATACCATACGTTGTATTCTGGGCGAAAACTATGTATCCAACAGATCCCTGCATTGGACGGAGGTGCTCAACCCCTCCGAGCACTACGGTCTGACCGATGACCACCAAGACGCCCTGCACGCTGTGCTGTTGCGTAACCGCGACCTGAACGGCGACAACATCGTGCAGCCTAACGAAATACGCTGGTATCTGGCCGCCATCGACCAGCTCGTGGATCTCTATATCGGCGAATATGCGCTGGACGACGCTTCGCGCCTCTATCCCCAAAATCCCGCGGACAGGGATTACCAGACCTATTGGCACTATACCAGTAGTTCCGCTGACGGCGACCATTCGTGGGTGTTGTGGGCAGAAGAATGTGCCGCATTGGGTAACTACGACGGCTCGCACAACACCGTGGGCGGACAATATGCCTACCGTTGCATACGCAACCTCGGTATCGGTCTTGACGATCCGAATGTTGAACCCACACCACTCATTCCCAAAGTGACACAGGCCGAACCCGACGGTACCTACCTGATTGATGTCTCCAACCTTAGCGAGAAGGCACGCCGCCTAAGCTATGAAGCCAGTTCGTTGCCCACGCATAATGACCTGTCGCCTTATAACCGACCGTATGCCAAGTTCCGGGTAGCGGCAAATGACGCAGACTATCCTACACCGAGCATAGATGTGGATGCACTAAATCGTTGGAGTTGGGAAGGCGTTCAGGATTGGAGATGGTATCAGACCGCTTCTATTACACCGAGCGGCTATCGCGTGCCCAACTTGCGCGAGCTGCTTATCATGGGTACCCGCTTACCCGATGACGCATGGCAAACGTATGAGGGTCGATGGCTTCTTTACAGACATGAGAGCAAAGCCATGTACATGACCTATACCAGCTTCAGCCGCGGAACTTATGACGGAGACGGCTCCATTTCAGGCAAGAACGGCGGTTTCCGTTTCAATGCCCAAGACCACTCCAACGGTGCGACCAGTTCAGATGCCGACGGCGGGTATGTACGCGGCGTGAAAGACGAACAATAACATAGTAAGCCAGTCGATAAAAGAAACGGCTCCGTTCCTATCATCGGGACAGAACCGTTTCTTTTATCTTGTATCTCGATTTCGAGTTAACGGAAGAAGACAGAAAGGCAATTCGCCGTCTGGACACCGGCAAGTTGAAAGTGGACCACAACAACCCTGTACTGGCAAAGTTCCTTTTGGATTACGACAAGAATTTCAATCCGGACAACTGATACGGTCTGCTTAAAGAATCCGGGATACAGCACATAACAAATAAAGAGAGTACCGATATTTATCATCGGTACTCTCTTGCTTTCTACCTGTTTACGGACGAACATTCGTTTTCTTCACATTTGCCGAAGAACAGTTCCACCCTTGTATGTCGGTTGGCTTCCGTGGGGGCGTAATCGGAAATGCCACCTTCGCCGGTCTTGGTCATCCTGTCGGGCGACAAACCCCGCTTGTTCAGCTCCGAGGCGATATAGTCGGCTCTCGAAGCACTCAAGGCATTGTTGATACCAATTGTTCCGGTCGCACTATCGGCCGCTCCCGTGACTTTAACTTTCAGACCGTATTTCTTTGCCACCCGTGCCAGTTCGTCGAGATTGACCAATTGGGAGGGGTCTGTCAGGTGCGACGTGCCGAGTTCGAAGAAAAAGAAGATGGGAGCACCGATGCATTCCCGTCCGGACTGCATCCGAACGGCATAGTCTGCCAAAGTGCTGTCGGGAAGATTCTCGAACTGTCCTGTTCCGAGACCAGGCACGCTATCCGGCCAGTGCTGCAGGCTGTCTGCCCGGCCATTCCCATTCGGGGCTTGTCCTTCCAATGGTGATTTTCCGTTCCAATGCTTGTTCTTCAACCTTGCCCGCAGGGAGTTCAGCCCGCTGTAATTGTTCCTCGGATAACCTTTGCGCTCGATAGCATCGTCATCATCGAAGAAATGGCTGTACGTGTCGAGCAATCCTTCGATTTCCAGTATCTTCTTCAGCTCGGCCAGCGTCCGGCTATCCTTGTCATGCTGTCCCGCGTAGCGGCTGTTCTGTTCCGACAGTACATTGATATAATCGACGAGCTGCCGATCGCGGCGGATATAGGGGCTTGGGTCTATGGCCCGTTTCCAGCCGACCTTGCCGATATGGAAAGAGAATCCGGCAGTGAGTGAAAGCATGTGGTCGCCTAACCGATTCGCCTTGCCATACCCGTCGAAGTCTTGGAAGGTGGTCGTACCGGAGAGTTCCATGAGGGCGCTTACCCTTTTGGAAATGCGATACTGCCCTTGTATGCCGTAGGAGATTGCAAACGGGTTATGCCCGTTGGTCGCATGGTGCAGCAGTCCGATACCCGCAAAGGGTGCCAGATGCCAGCGCACCAGTTTCTGCCGGACATAGCTACCGCCAAGCACATTCCACAGCAGATCCGCATGGAGATAATGGTACTCCTGCACGGCCAGCGTGCCGTCCTTGAACTGCAACCCGTTGTAATTTATGCGTGCACCTACCCACGGGGTAAACCACTTGCCGAGGGCAAGGCTGTACGAGGGTTTCAACCTCCCGAACAGGTCTTCGCAACCGAGCGGCGTGCCGAGAAAGGCTGTCGCACCTCCGGCGATACTGACAAACCAATTGCCGTTTCCCCGTGCCGGAACGACCACTCCGTCAAGGTATAAGGGCTGTAACGGCTGCAGCAGTTCTGTGTCATCGTAACGGTACGTGCGGTGTACAGTATCCCTTTCCGTAGGTTGTACATCCGCACGGGCTTGCAGCGAACAAAGCGCCGCAATAATGAAAATGATATTTTTCGTCATATTCTTATATCCTTAATTTGTTGTTTATCTGATTCTTTATTATAAACCTTGCCATTCAACGCTTGGGCTTCTTGCCGATGGAAGGGCGCATCATGCGGCTCGCCATCCTCATGCAGCGAAGCGCCCATGCCCGGTTGTCCTCGTCTTCATCACGTCCCCATTTGAGGTCGCTTCCGCCACCTCCTCCGCCACGTGTTTCGGCAAACGTAGTGGCATCATCGACCATACCGAGAAAGAGCATCGTGGCGCAGCGCATGACTTCCGCTCCCCGTTCCGCCACGGAACGCACGAGTGTGTCGTCGAAAAGTTGCCGTTCGGAAGGCTTCATCCGCGCCGACAGTTCCCTCCACTCATCGACCATATTTTCCAGCATGACGTCCTTGAGTAGGCTGTCCACTTTGGAGTGGACATCACGGGAGTATTCGTAGGCTTCCTCCTTGAGCTGTTCCGTGCGTTCCTCAATGGCATCCATGTTTGCCTTGAGGTCGGAAAGCTGTCGGTCGGCGGTTTGTAGCTTCTCCTGTTTGTCTGCCAGTTTCCCTTGGATAGCAGTCAGCTCTTTTTCGAGCTTTTCTTTCTCGGCAGATAGGGTCAAAGCATCACCTTTCCGGGTATCCATATCATTTTCGAGTGCCGACAATTGAGCCTCTTTTTCGCTCTTCTCCCTTTTCAAGTTTTCCACCATCGAGGTCAAACCTTTGACTCTGCGCTCTGCCAGCCGAATGTCCGAATGGAGGGCGGACAGGACTTCCTGATGTCGGCCAATCTGTTGCTCAATGGTGGTACATTCTTCCGAGAGCATACGGCGGTATTCTTCCGTCGTCCTGTGCCGTGCGCCGGTCTCGGCGACGCTCCGGCCTCTCTCCATTCCCCACTTCGTGTTGACCTCGGCGAAAAAGTCCGTATGGAGCTGTTTCATCCTCGCGCTATATTCGAACTTGTCCTTTCCGGCGAATATCTCCTTGTACGCAAACCTCCCGTCTTTGATTGGCAGAAGCGTACAATGCACGTGCGGATTTAATTCGTCGAGGTGTACAATGAAGGCGGCTATATTCTGCTCGCCGTATCTGCCGCAAACGAATGCATAGACATCCTTCGCCCAACGTTCGATGTCGCTCTTCCTTTTGATGCGGGTATTGTCCGCACCTTTTTCAAAATCCACCTTCTGCGTGCCGAAAGCGAGTTCGTGCATCCGCTTCCGCGAACCGCCGAAAATGATGTTTACCACCGTGCGGTATTTCGGTTCAACCAATCCCTCGTTGGGGTCTTTGATCCCGCGACGGCCCAATATGTCCGCTATCCGTTCCGGGATATTGCGGCTCGTGTCGATGGGGCGAACCTTGCCTCCGGGCACAATCTCGAAGTTCAGATGTTTGCGGGTGGGGTCGTAGTTGCCCTTGCTCATGGCGTACTTCTCCGCCTCTTCGCTGCGATTACGCAGGTGTTCGTTGCCTTGGGCGGCGGTGATCCCTTTCGATACCTGAACATCGAGAACCTGTTTTGCATTTGCCATACTGTTTTCGTGTTGTTTCGGACAATTCCCCGTGTCCCAGCTTGCTGCTTGCTTGGACACTTCTCCCTGCGACGTCAGTCAGCAGGGGTATTAGGCTCCCCCTTCCCTTTGTTCAGTGGCAGACGGGCAAGCCCGGATGCCTGCTATAACTGGAAGGATATTTGAACCTGAACTGGGGAGAATTGCCCGTGGTTATACAATCTCTGTCCGCGAATCCCCGTTCAGCTTTCCTCCTGCGCCTTCGCCAGAAGCGATAAAAAGGGTTTGCGAAGCGATTCAAGGCGTTCCGTCTCTTCGTCCGTACCGAAGCCTGTCCCGTCCGGTTTTCCGTCGATAACAAGCTCTGCAAGCTCTTTCGAGGCCTCGATGAACGCCGCCCATTCCCCGCTGAGGTCGAGCCGGAAGAACTGCACGAGCGGCGAGCCGTCGTCGAACCTCGATTTACGCAGAACCCGCCAGAGGGCGGCATGGGCAATACATTCCAAGACGGTCTCACACAGCTGTTCTTCCGACCGGACGGTCTGTGCCGATGCCGTGTCGGAATGACTGTCCGGATAGATACGACTGTCCCGTCCGGCTATCTCCGTCAAGGTCTGGCGCATGATTTGTCCACATGATTTACCCACATCGAAAGAGGTTGCTTTGCCGATTATCCAGTCGTACAATGCTTCCTGTATTCTTGTGGCAAAGTCCGCTTCTTCCCGTCCGCTGTCCGGCATGGCAGGCGTGCCGGTCCGCAGGGGCATGGTAATGACGACGCTTTTTGCCAGCCGGATGCGTTCTAACTGTCCGAGCGCTTCGAGCGTGTCCAGAAACGAGCGGACAGTAGCCCGATGCCAATGCCACTCCGATGCAAGGTCGGAAACGGTTACATGGCACTGGCAGGGAGAGAGGTCGTAGTCCTGCCTTCTTAAAAACGGGGAGACGAAACCTGCCAGCGATTTATCCAACAAATCGCAGTAGGCTTCCGTTCTCGTTTTCCGCTCGCCGACTTTTTCTTTCAGGTAGTCGAACACTTCCACGTTCGCCAGTATGGCGGCGGGCGCTTCATTTCTATTTCTCATTTTCATTCTGTTTTTGATGATTCATAATGTGCGGATAGTTTCAGGTTGCCATTATCCGCATTATCGTGGCAGCCTCGCGTGATGATACTATGATAACTGTCGGCTAATGCTCCGGGACATTCCAGCCATTCGAGGAATTTGCGTATGTCTGTCTTTTCGGACATGACCCTTGCCGACGGGTAGAACAGGGCAGCCAAAAGAACAAAGGCGATTGTTACGGCCATCGTGTACAGATGCGGCACGAAGCCGATGACCAATGCCAAGAGCGCAAACCAGACGAAACGTTTCGGCCGGTCGAGCAAGCCGCGCATCCATCGGTCCGCCCGCCTGAAAGAGGCCCATGCGGCACACACGATGGTAGATGGCACGATACCGAACTCGCCGGGGTGTCCACTCGTATAGACATAATGAAACAAGAGTAATACGATAAGCAGCACATGGGCGTACAGCCTGCGGGCCTTTTCGCTCCACACCATTTTATCGTAGAATCTTGCCATGAAGCAACGCCTGCTTCTGTACAACAGTGCCGGAAGGACGACAGGCATTGCAAGAAATACGAATTGTAATATAATCCAGGTCATAACAGGTAATAGGGTTTTGAAGGTATATGAACGGGCCGTACCACGAGTTCCAATCGGACAATCCCGTGGGTGGCCAAGCGGATAATGTTCTCGGTGTCTTCGGCTGTCAGGGACGACGCGCCTTTCTTCATCCGGGATTTGAATGTGCCGTTCTGCTTACGATATGTAGCCAGTGCCGTGTCCAGATCATGCTCCGGAATCGTCCACGTCATGCCCTTTTCGTATGGACCATGCGGTTTGTAGGCCCGCAGTACCAGCGTGCGGGTCACAAGGAAGTCGGTCCGGGTGTTTCTCGAAATGACGTGTTCCTTGTAGAGGTTGTCATCGGCCACTTCTATCCACGTGCGGTACGTGTCGATACAGAAAACCATTTGGCGGTATATCGTGTTTCGCATAGGGGTTGTTTTACATGAAATCCAACAACACGTCTTCCTGATTCTTTTTGTACTTGAAGCTGCCGTTCCCGGCGTGGAGTTTCAGATCGAGACACAGGTCGCCGTACATCAGCTCCAACGAATCGTAAATGGTCGCGATGATACGGTTTACCTTGCCGTCCGCGTCTGTCCGGGCGTTCATCTTGAACATCTGCCCGAAAGCGGGATTGGAGTAGGCACAGGTGCTATGACCGGATTTCTCCAGTCCGACCGGCACATGGTGGTAGAGTGTAATCAGCTCCATGTCGTCCTCGAATATGTCCATGACCTCCTCCAGATCATAGGGGTCCCGCAGCGGGAATGTGAGCAGAACATAGTCACCGTAGAACTGCGGCTCCTCCATCGTTGCCACATTGAGAAGCTGCGGCATTTGCAGGGGTACGAACGACATGAAGTCATCCAGAAAGTGTCGTAACATAATCATATATCGTTTATTTTGTGAATAGGCTTTTACAACGAGGCGATGAATATCTCCATGAGCATACCGGGCAGTTCGTCCAACCGGTCGCCCTCCGACGGCAGGATTCTGCGCAGTTTCTCGAATGCGGCGGGTGTTTCTGCGGCCATCCTGTAAAGGGTTTCCTTATCTTCCGGGGACAATAGCGTCATGCAGAGGCCGTCCAAGGAAGCGTAGGGCTGTAGAATCATCCAGACATAGGCTTGTGCCTGTTCGGGCGTTACGACCTTTCCACGGCGTATGTTGTCAAGACAGGCACGCACGTTCTGGATCAGCCGACGGTCGGTACGTAAGGCCATGTATATCGTGGCGTCCTTGTAAGTGATTTCCTTGCGCCCAGCGGCGAAAAACACCTCGGAGCAGCATTTCTCTGTGTCACGGGTGATGTCGGCCATATTCGCTTCGCCAAGCTCGTGCAACCCGGACAGGAAAGCTCGAAAAGCGGCATCCTCCCTTTCGATGAATTTTTTGAGGTCGCCGTTCCCATGTATTCCATTGTTCAGGGTTTCGGCAAGCACGTTACGATATGCTGACAGAATTTGCTCCTTGTTACCCCGACAGGCCGGACGTTTATCCAATTCTGCGAAAAACGGACGGATTTCTTCGGCGGAACGATGCAGTTCCACGTCTCCGGTATAGGAAGAGAAACGTTCTTTCAGAATCAGCACTTCTTTATAGGTGCGAGGTTTCGACATCGCCAGCCGAGAAAGTTCCGCACGGACGGAATCGTGCAGCAGAATGCACTCTTCACGTATGTCGGAATGTGCCCGATAGGTCGTGTCCCGGCGCATGGTTGCGGTCACGGAATCTTTCAAGGTCTGCCACTTCCCGATATACGCGGTCAAATCCTCAAAGGAAAGTTCTTTTTGCCCGCGTGTTTCGGACAGATACTCCCGATACAGACCGGCTGGAGTAGGTTGGGCTTCAACCAGTGATTTGACGTTCGAACCGTCGCACGATGTAAGTGTGAAAATGGCAATCGGAACGGCAGAAAGTCCAGCAATCGATAGTACAATTTTTAAGTATTGATTTTTACAATTCATAGTTCATTTTGTATTTTACAGCACAAATCTAAGTATTCTTTTCAAGATGACAAGCGCCGAAAATCGTTTTATAAACCATTTTTAACATTGCACTTAATAGTTTGATTTTCAATGAAAATAAGTGAAAGAAACGAAGGACACAGAAAGCCCTTCATATCATTTTCGTTCAAAGTATGGTTTAGTTTAAAATAAAACTCTTATATTTGTACTTATTCTTATAGAAGTGCACAATGATATGGCAAAAGTAGGTTACATATTCAAGGCGGATCGTTACGACGGATTCGAGGCTGATAAAGAGTGGATGCAGAAATACGGTTGTGTACAAGTGATAGAGGAACTTGTCGAAAACGAGGCTCTGCGCCCCAGATGGAAACAGCTTGTAGCGAATCTCGAAAGAGGTGACGAGATTGTCGTGGCCAAATTCAGCAACGCTCTCCGTGGGTCGCGCGAATTGTCCGCGTTTATTGAGTTGTGCCGAATCAAAGTGGTGCGTATCATTTCCATCCATGACCGGATCGACTCGCGGGGAAAACTGTTCCCCGAAACGACGGCAGCCGATGTACTGGATATGTTCGGGGCGCTACCCGAAGAGGTGGCGGTATTGCGGTATTCGTCCGCACATGTCATGAATCTGCAACAGAAAGCGAAGGTCCCGAGAAAAACGATGAAGGCGATGGATAAGGCCGACCGGGAGAATACCATCGTTGATATGTATGTCAACGGTCATTCTTTCGAGGACATCATGGCGGTAAGCGGGTACAACAGCCGGAGTTCGGTGTTCAGTGTGCTCAACCGGCACGGGGTAAAGCTCAATAGGGGAAAATTCAAAGGACCGTTGGGCAAGCGTAAGCCGAAAGATGGGCAATGAGCTTTCGTATTAGCCGGATTGAAATGGATTTTTTTGAGAATCAGGGCTATATGTTTTCTGTTCTCGTTGATTTTTAGTATCTTTATATTAACTTTAAGTAGTATAGAATATGGGAGAACTTATCGTTTTTATAGTGGTTTTCTATGTTATCGGAAAGATTCTGAAAGCTATATTCGGTGGTTTCAGCAAGAGTGATTACCATCATGACCGATAAATGGTGATCGGGTGTTTGCCTGCCTTGACTACAGGATACGGATTTGTATGTTTTTTATGTTTCTCTCCTTTTATCGGGGCTTTCCGATTGTCTGGTTCGTGCCGAAGGAACACCGTGAGATAAAGGTGGATTATCGTTTTCCGTAACATTATCAGGCTGGCAATCCAGACGACAAAGAGATATGTTATTATCTTTGCAACGGATTTTATAATAAAACAGTCTGACAAAAGCAGATATTATTGCCCGGATCGCACAGGAGACCGGAATAGAAAAGTCGGTAGCGACAACTGTAGTGGAGGCATTCATGGAGAGTGTCAGGGAGTCGATGATTGCCGGGAACGAGGTGTTCCTGCGAGGATTCGGAAGTTTCATCATCAAACAAAGGGCAGAGAAAAAGGCTCGTAACATTTCAAAGAATACGACCATCGTGATTCCGGCTCACTCTGTTCCTGCGTTCAAGCCTGCAAAGACATTCTTAGATGCGGTAAAAGAGGGAAAATAAAGAAAGTATAAACGGTTTTCTTCATAGTGTTTCGGGAGACCGTTGACAATGGTTATACAGGATAACACGATACCGCGACTGTCTTTTGCGGACGGTTGCGGTATTTGTTTTGCCGTATGCTATAAAAAAGGAAGTGGCACAAAGAGCCGCCGATGAAAGCCGACTCTTTGTGTTCCCTTGCTTAATCCGTCACCTCGTAATAATAACTTAACTCGTCATCTTTCAGGTTCTCTACCGCATATTGACCTGCCTGTTCCCAAAGGGTATTGTAAAGTGTCGCAAATTCCGGTTTCGTTTCATAATACTGCCAGATTTTATGATTGAGTACCAATATCAGTTCCGTGAGGTATTTATAGTTATTTTTCCATTCCTCGAAAGCACGTTTGAAAGTGTCTTGTATAGCTGACAGACCGAATCGGTCCGCTATTGAGAAGTCCTCCCAAAAAGTTGTCTGTAACTCGTAACCGTTTTCTCGCATAAATTCTCTAAATGTCATACGCTTTAAATTTTAAGTTTGAACTATTTTTTGTTTTTCCCTTTGGTACAATCTCGTACCGAGAGGCTGGTTATTTTTCTGCCACAGGATTGACGGTCAGTCCAGACAAGGAGGCAACGGGAAATACGCTCTCCAACGAAGTCGGAGAGGAAGATTTTCCGGTTGCAAGCGCCAGCGGTCCTTGCCGGGACTGGCAGCCGGCAATCGAACTTTGCAGAAAAAATAAGCGGGCTTTCGGCATGGAGTGTGTCTGGGGAACGGCTGTAAGGAGTAAAATGGGGAAGCTAAGGTGTTATAAGAGGATTGCTTTCCGGTTGGTTAGCCGGAGTACAATGGGGTACGGAATACGCTTCGATAAAAGGGAAAGAGTCATGAAGATATAAAAGGGTAATTCCGGCAAAAGGATTCAGGACACATCCATTGCCAATGTATCCCGAACCCGTACCTGTCATTATCTGTACCGAATGTTTAGGAGACCCACTCGTAACCTTCGTCCGTCAGTTCAAAATATTCGTCCATTCCCGGTTTCACAAAAAACATGAGATAAAAAAGGAACGAAGCTGATTATAAAAGGTGATGGTTCTGTATTTCAGTCATTCAATAAAGGATACCGCAACCACCTCTGGCGGGTGCGTTGCGGTATTTTGCGGGCAGCATTTTTATGCGGCCTTGTCCGGCTTGCGCTGCCTTGTTTTCCAGCCGTACACGGCGGCTACATACGGATAGAGGGAACGTGTTCTCCGGCGGAAGCCTTCTTCGTCGATTTCACGGTTGTAAATCTTATCGGCGATACGTTCCGCTTCGTCACGGCCTTTGGCGATACGGTATAAGGTATAGTTCGTACCGTCATGATGGTCCATCCGTCCGCGAATGTTGTAGCCGTCGCCGTACCATTCTGCATCGTCGCACTGGGATTTCAAAATATCGGCAATGGTGCTGCCCAATATTTGATAGCCTCGTCTCCGGCCGTTCCATAATCCCAAGTTGCCGAACACGACAATAATGCCGTCCACTTCTTTATTCAGATTGCTTCGTTCGTCGTCCAGCCGGCAATATACTTCTTCTGCCCATTCTTCATCGCTGACCTCGTAACTGTCATCGTCCAATATTTCCCGCTGGGAATTTTGATATTCTTCTTTTGCCGTTTCGTCCAACAGGTCATAGCTTGACCAAATCATCTGTTTCATACATTTTGAATTTTAAGTTTGACTTTCGTTTTTATCCCTGCTTTCGGAGGGTTTCCCTCGTCCGGCGGGATTTGATTTACGTGCGGGCCACAAGGCGGACAGAAGGGAAATAAGGCAAGGAGGAAGCGGATAGTCCCGTGGACGATTTCATTTGTGTTGAACAAGTATTGACGAGCTTGCGAGTTGATGGTTGTTAACGACAAATGAAGCCGCGCCTTGCCGATTCCCGACCGCCTTAACTTTGCACGGGAAAATCAATGGACGGCGGCGGACTCTTCGTGTGGAGTATGAAGGAGTATAAAAGTGTGGACGTTCCGGAACGGTAACGAGTAAAACAAAAGCGGCTTTCAAGCCGCTTTGTCCGGATAAGGCAGGAATTACTTCTTGCCTTTTTCCTGCTTCTTTACCGGTTCCGCAGGAGCTTCCTCCTCTTTCTCGACAGCGGGATAGAACTTGACGGCGACCGTTACGATGCGGTTGTGCAGCACGCCGTCTTTGTCGGTCCACTCTTCGGGCTTGAAGTAGCCCTCCACGGTAAGCAGCGTGCCCTTGGTGAGCTGGTCGAACGACCCGGTATTCTCGTTCTTGCGCCACGCTTCAATGTTCATGAAAGCGGATATGCGCTTGGTTTCTTCGCCGTTCTTCTCCTGACGGGCTACTGCCAGCGGGAAACGTGCGACACTTGTGGTGGTGAACTGACGGACTTCGGCATCTTTTGCCACGAATCCGGTTACTGCGAAATTGTTCTCGATCTTTTTCATTGCGATTGCTTTTTGAAGTTAATAAATCAGTTTTACGGTGCATAAAAAGTAGGTGCAGTAAAGGGCTGCACCAAGGATAGCGCATAAATACTCTTTATTTTGGAGGCGAAGCCCCAAACCGCAGGCCCGATAAAGGAAGATTTGTGCGATACGCCATTGGTCAAGACCACCAGGTCGCGCCCGTCTGCATACTAACTTTGCAACGAAAAACGATATGGCGACTTCAAATAGAAAGCGGTCGCGAAAAAGTCGAGGCGAAACAATCCGCAGCGGATTCGGAGACATGAAAGACCTGTCCGTCCACTGACACAAGACCGCTCCCGTTCCGGCAGGTGGGCGGGAAGAACATCTGGCAAGAAAGCGTATCGGTTGTTTGGGGTTGAAGCGGCAAGAACGATATACCGTTTATACAACCATGTACGCTGCATAGTGGAAAGGGGGCCCAAACGAAGAGCCGACAAAAGATGTATGCAGCGTATTGATGTCGCTGTCTCTATCCGGCAAGAGAAATGAGGGAAAGAAGAGGAAAAGGAAAAAGGGCTGAAGTCTGTCTTGAAACAAAGCGGAGGAACCGCCTTCGCACGAACGGACGTTTTCTACAAAAGGATATAGCCTGCCAAAAGGTATAAAAGGTTATTTCCGAAGGAAACGGTATGGATGTCTGTTACGGAGATAAAAAAGGGATTCCCGCCGGTGTGTACCTGTTTAGCCGGTATAAGCGGGCTGAAACCGATGCTACGTTCAGCCCGCTTGCTTTTACCTCTTTTCTGTTTCGGTCTGCAATTCCACCGGTTCATCATCCCATGTCAGCTCCTTACCGAGTAGTTTGTAAACAGACCCCTTGGGGAGTTCTATCTCGATTGATACGTACCCTTGCTCGCTCTCGACGTACACTTTTTCCGAGTACTCCCAATGCCCGCACCAGCCTCGAACGGGCTTTCCGGGCATTATCCATTCTGTTCCGTCTTTATTTACTGCTAACCATGCCATAAAATCACATTTTTAGTCTGTTCCTTAGTTGTAATTTTATTCTTCTTGAGCTATCATTTTCTTGCTGTATTCTAAAATCTCATCCATCGTAAGCCATTCTGGTTTTTCGTCCTCTTTGAAACTCTCATGCAGTTTTATCATAAATTCAATTTGCAATTTTTCGTCGCCAGCCCATAAGGATTTCGGGTGTCTGTTACCGTAATTAAGGTAATACTCGCAATCTGACCGTAAGCGGTCTAACAGTTGGTATCTGAAAACCGAATCCTTGTGTATTACTTCGTCTGCCGTTACTCGTCCATTTGAATTTGTTACATCGTTTGCCATAATCTATAAAATTTTGAGTTTTCTTTTTTCCCTCTTGTAGCACCAGCTACTTTCGGGCCTGATTTAATTATGTCGCCTCGAAAGGTGTCATGGCTCTTTATGCAAGGTTTCACGATTAAATACTACCCGTGCGGAGCGAAGGGTGGAGATTTTGTCGTGAACCGTCAGTCTTTGACCTTGCATACAAGAATGACATGACAAGTACCTTTGCGACACAATTCATATCAGGCAGCCCGAAAGCGACGTGCGAACACAGGGAAAAGAAGGTCTCTTGCAAAAGGTTCGATAGCTTATATAAAAGGGTTGCAGCGAAAAGAAAATATAAATGGGCCTCCGGGTTGTATAAGAATTTTAATTATGAGGATAAAAAAGGTATTGCGCCGGCATGTCTGCCGAGAGAAAAAGAAACGGGCTGAAACTGGCAGTTCCGGTTTAGCCCGCAAAAGTACATCGGAGGTCTCTTGCCCGTTCCCGTCAGAAATGGGCTACCATAATCCGATTTTTGAAAATTCTGTTTTTATCACTCGGTCGCCGTTGGTTTATCCAGATATGGTGTGCTCCGTATCCGAATATAAAATACTCATCGAGTGAGGTCTCGTTCTTCAAACGTTCCATACTTGCACGAAGTTCGGTTTCGTCAGTTGCAAAAAGAATCGTGTTCATGATTCGGAAATAGATTTCTTCCGCTTCATCGCTATAGCGGCAAAAGACGTGTTCGATTGTTACGTTCATGGTTCTATTGGTTTGATTGAGGTGTTTTAGGTACATTGGTCATTATTGATTCTCCGTCTTCGTTGAAAATCTCTATTGTCGGGTTGCCGTCGTTTTCTTCGGGGAGCATAGATTCCGATGTATCGGTCAATGCTTGCCACTCTTCATAGCAAAGACGGTTGTCAATGATGTTCGACACGTCCTCACAGTTCCATGAGCGGACGATTGCCTCGGCTTCTTCGTAACTATTTGCTTTTACACTGAAATAATCCCGTTCCCAACTTGTAACCTTACGGTCTTGATAAAATTTGTATTCTCCCATATCCTTGTTGTTTAACTGTTTACTTCTACAATATCCTCGATTCTGCCGTACAGTATCGAGCGTAACGCTGTTTTGTCAATCGCATAATACTCGTGAATGCTTCCGTGCTGTTTGACGAAATACCGTTTGAGAACGTCGGAAAAATCAAAATGATAACCGCTCAAGGCAATTCCACGTTTGAAATAGATGCTTTCCCACACGTTACGGGTAATCCAGTTCTTTTCTTCCCGGTTTAACTTGCCTCCGTTGTTCAGGTGTACCCGCAATTTGTAAACCTTGCTGTCCTGTAATGTCGCCAGTTCGGGAATATCCCATTTGACGAATTTTGTTGCTATCTGTGTCATACGTTTGCTATCGTTTAATCATGGATAATCACTTCATCACGGTATTCTGAAATTTCCTTGCCGCTTTCAAGGCGGACAACTATGGTGTTACCATAGTTGCCCACGATTGTACCTTCCGTGTAACCTTTGTATGGATTGAGCAGTGTGCAAGACAAACCGATAATATCGCTGTCTTCTTCGTATTCGTACATAGTGAATGCGTTTTTAGGTTACAGCTTAATGTCCCACTTGCCTTGCGAGAATATCCGAAAGCTCACGTATTCGTCCTCTAACTCGTATGTCAGTATGCGGATATAGATTTTATCTTTGGCTTCCAAAGAAGCTACCAGTTCGTCGATTTCTTTTTCTGGGTATTCCCAACGGGAAGAAAATTCTGCATCTACAGTGTCGCCATACCGATTGACAAAACCGTTGAAATTATCGTCCAGAAATGCCTCTATTTTATCGAGGTCTTGCTTGTTTTCCGTACTTGCGTGAAAAATGTTTGTTGCATAGTTCGCCATAATCTTAAATTTTGAGTTTTCTTTTTTCCCTCTTGTAGCATCAGCTACTTTCGGGCTTGATTTAATTATGTCGCTTCAAAAGGTGACATGGCTCTTTATGCAGGGTTTCACAACCAAATACTACCTCCGCAAAGCGGAGCGTGGAGATTTTGTCGTGAACCGTCAGGCTGTGACCTTGCATACAAGAAAGACATGTCAAGTACCTTTGCGACACAATTCATATCAGACAGCCCGAAAGCGGATGTGCGAATACAGGGAAGAGAAGATCTCGTGTAAAAGGTTGATGGTTTATAAAAAGGGAGTTGCAGCGAAAAGAAAAATATGCCGTGGAATCTTTTTTTCTTTTGGCTGCACAATGGGACCAGAGTGTTTTACGAAGTTCGGGAAAAGGTTTAGTTTAGTCCATTAGCCTATATATATGCTAAATCAAAGTAAACTATATTTAGGCAGACAAATTTGCCTGCCTATAAGTTTTTCCTTATCTTTGTATGAATTAAAGAAGGCTTGCTTTTCTTTTGGCTGCAATGGTTCTTGGAAGTTCAAATACAACCGTCGGACGAGGAAAAAAATTCTGGTAGGAAGCTGGTTCAAGAAGTCCCGATTATAAGTAAGTGCAAGGAAAGAAACAGAGTGAAAACAAAAAATCGGGAAATGCCTTTAATTAGCAATTTTGTTTCTTATTTGTTCCTCAATTAAAACTATAAAATTTTCAACACACTGAATTTCAAATCATTATATATACTATTTTTGAGAGATTGGATTTATTACCAAAATAAAAACTCCCAGAATCCCAATTATATTTTTCATGTTTACTATTATTAATCATGTAATCACCTATACCAAAGCCATTATTATTTTCCCCTAAATTAAACAATTATTTAACTGAAAATAAAATCAACAGATAAAAAATGCCCTGAGACCATTAATTAATATCTCCAAGAGCAAGACACAATGCATCCTAAACAATTATTTTGCGATAGTTCTCTCAGGAAGAAAGCAGAGAAACATCAATCATAAACAGAGAAAGAAGAAAAGAGCGGAAAGAGCAGATTAAGACCGAACCAATAAAACATGGGGATGTTGTGCAGTAAAACATCCCCATGTTATAATACAAAACATCCGGATGTTTTATACAACAACATCCGGATGTTTTTACGCAAAGAGTCTAAAGTTTCAAAGTAAACAATGGCATATTACTGACGAATAAAACGTATGCTAAATCCGTAACCACGACTATATGTATTCGTAGATTGTGGTACGGATACATTCGAAGGATTGATGGAGAGCGCCCAGCAATTATACCCATCGACACTGCTAAACCACCAATACCCGACTTCATCTTTTTCCTGGAAAGCAAAAGGTTCATCAGCATCACGCCGTCCACCGGGTTTTCCCACAAACCCGGCAATACTCAATGCCTCGGCCACTTTAGAATCCCCACCCAGGAAATTCCGCAATTTATCCCAATCGCCCAAATGATTCGGTATTTTCCAGCCTTCAGTAACTAAAGACGTAGAACCGGAAAACACACCTGCATTGTACAACAGTCCATATTGATTGCGAATGGTCCGGCTATCTTCCGTAATGCCGGCGGGAAAACCATATACAGCATATCTCGGGTTAGCATCTTTTCTCCATTCCGAAGAAATGACTCCTGCACTGTTTGTTATCGTCCGCAGATTGTCCGCCATCCAATATTGGGTACCGATTTTCATCACCCGATATGAGTTGCCTTCATTATCAGTAGTCAGATAAGGACGGAGTCCGTTTGCCTGACTATCCGAGTAGCCGATATAATCGCCGGTTATAAAACTCACTCCGTCTTCTGTAAACAGGGAGGTGAATGGTTGCGTATTGGTACCCGGCGTATAAACGGTAGTCAGATAGTCTACTTTCCCTCCGTTATCCAATACCATTCCTTCGCCAAACGCTTTGTTATAAACATTATAAGGATAAAAGACCGAGGCACTTTTACCCGATCCAAATGAATAATCGGGAATAAACTCATGACATAGTTCTCCTACTTTCACTCCCTCAACATAAAGTTCATAAACAAACGAACGGGAAGAATCGGGCACTTTAAATTCAAGCAATAAAGTGACTCCGAGCGTTGCCGACAACTTCTTGCCGTCCTTGGCTGTCAATTCAAGAATAGCAGTACCGGACAAGGCTCCATCGGCCGAGCTTTTATCAGGAGCAATCACCGTCATCTCCCCGGTGGTGTCCGACGTATATTGGGCCGTAACTGTCCAACCGACCGGAGCCGTACATACCGGAGCAATACTTTTATTTACGCCACTGCAAGTAAACGTAAAGGTCAGAGACTCACTCCGATGAAAATACGTCACTCCCGAAGCCGCCAATTCTACCTGTGCCCCTCCCCACTCCGGCACTTTAAATATGGTTCCATCAGTCAGATAAAATACAATATAACCGTCTTCACTGACCACCTTCCGGAACATAGGATCACCGGACACACCTTTCGCTTTCATCGGATTGCCCGCAGCATCTTTCAATTCGACAGGACCGCTCCCATAATCAAGCGTCCAGTATCCTGCCGCATTGACCCCAATGACCGGAACAATACCATCGGTTCCCGAAGCTCTGACCTTTTGCCCGTTGTTGTCCAAAAGAAAAGAAGATGTTCCATCGGCATTCTTGATAGCCCAATACAGATGTCCGTCCGTATCCATTTTCATAGTGACGACAGGAGCTGTCCCATTCTGTCCTTTGTCTCCTTCCGGACCGTCCGTACCGTCTGTTCCATCCTGGCCATCTTTACCGTCGGTACCGTCCTGGCCATCTTTGCCATCGGTACCGTCCTGACCGTCTTTACCGTCAGTACCATCCTGTCCGTCTTGCCCATCGATACCGTCTTGACCGTCTTTACCGTCGGTACCATCCTGACCGTCTTTGCCATCGGTGCCATTCTGACCATTCTGACCATCCTGACCATCTTCTCCTTTTTTACCGTCGTCTCCTTTTTCGCCATTCTTGATGACAATCGTACCACTTTTGAAAAAACTGATGGTATAGCCGCTTCCATCTGCAAGTTCCTTGAAACCGGTAATATAATCACCTGATTCAGAAGAATTAATGATCAGCTTCAAAGCAACGATATCCCTATTCATATTTTTGCACAACTCCTCGATAGAGTTTGCCTGCCCCTCCATTTCCGCGTGATTCTTCAACACCTCGTTCATCTCCTCCTGGCTACAGGCGGTTGCGAAGAACAGACAGAGAAACAATAGTTTGATTATATGATTCATATTCATTAGAGTTAAATTAATAATTTGCATCCCGGACACAACGAATGCTGTTACCTTCACCCGCCAACGCATTGCCAGAAGTCAACAGTTCTACAGAATTAGATTTGTAGGACATCCGGATGCGATAACTCGTTTCCGTCGACCACCATTGCCCTGTTGTTTCCTGGGCTCCGGTACTGCCATTACCGCCATTAACCGTATTAGCAGGCAAAGCCGTAAAACCGGTCAGATTGTTCGCCTCTATTCCCGTATCCTCCAACCAATTTCCAATTCCTTTCCCAACAGCTGTCGACTTCAGTTTACGTGCATCTGCCCCCACAAAGTCTACCAATGCTTGCAATTCTACTTTAGAAGGAACATGCCATCCTTGGGGAGCTATATTTCCTTTCATTGCAAACTGATTGTAAAGTACACCGTACAGGTTGCGATATTGCATAGCTCCCGGAGCATTGGCATTAACCGCCCGGTCGACCTGACAGGCCGGAAGATCTGCCCCGCACTGAATTTCCCAATCCAGAGATGTGGCAAAACCGGTAGGAATAGGAGTACCATCATTAAATTGGGTTGTCTTCAGATTTTCTCCCATCCAGTAGAGACTACCTATTTTTACAACCCGGTAAGCATACCCCTGCACATCGACAGCCAAGGAAGCTTTCAGCCCGCAAACAGTCCCGCTCACCAGTCCGTCTGCCCCATCTGCCGCCATCACATATCGGCTACCGTCTTCCGTAAGTATGGCAGTGGACGACGGATTGCCGGCCACCGGCATATATCCTGTTCCGTCATGCTGTATCGATGCTCCGTTTTCCAAGATCAGTCCGGAACCAAAAGTACGCGAAGCAGCATTATAAGAATAGACTACTGTAGCCCGGTCCGTCGTGGAATACGCCGGCACATACTCCCGGCATATTTCTCCTACTTTAACTCCCTCCATCAATACATCATAAACCTGAGAACTATTGAACTTCGGAAGTTCAATACGATAATACAACGTTACCAGGATGTCTGCCCGGACAGTATTTCCCAAAGCATCTGTGCCTTCTATCGTTATTCTTTCCGAAGCCGGCAGAGCCGAACCGGCAGCAGGTGCTTTCACAGTCAGCCTCCCTTGCAAAGCTTTCGGCTGATAATTAATCGTAGCATCCCATGTTCCTGCCACTTTTACTATCTGTCGGAAACTGCTACAATCAAACGTAACGTCCTGCGTTACTCCACGACGGAAGAAAAGTGGCCCCGTTTCATTGAATATCAATTTACTGTCTCCGGTTTTGGCCACTTTATAGATACTCCCGTCAGTCATGGTAAACACGACATATTCAGGATCTCCGGTATTCACAGAAGCAAAGATGGACGGGCTGCCATCTGTCACCGTAGCCACTATCTTCTCTCCGCTTCCTCCTGTGATCCATTTCGTTACACCTCCGACAGTAACCTGCCAATAGTATTCACCATCGGTATCTTTAGCTATGCCGACAGATGGAGTGACACCATTCACAGGAGTCATGATCACCTTGTTACCTTCTCCATCCGTCAGCCACTCTACCGCTCCGTCACCTATTTGTACAGTCCAGTAATAATTGCCATCCGTATCCCGTTTGGCACCCAGCAACGGAGTATCTCCTGCAGGACCTTTCACGCCGTCGTTACCGTCGTTACCGTCAACTCCGTCTTTGCCATCCTCACCATTGGCACCGTCCTGTCCGTCACTGCCATTATGCCCATCGGTACCATCAGTTCCGTTCGACCCGTTTTGACCGTCGGCTCCGTTCTGACCGTCAACGCCGTCTTTACCGTCCGTACCATCCGCGCCGTTTGCTCCATCACTGCCATTCTCACCATTGGCACCGTCATTGCCATTTTCTCCTTTATTCCCCGTCAGGCCATTCTTTATAAGAATATCTCCTCCTTTATGAAAAACAATCAGTGTACCACTTCCATCAGGCAATTCGGTCACACTCTCAATGTAATCATGAGTCGGTATCGTATTCACTATCGTGGCAAGCAGCCTCACTTCATTATTGGTATCGGATATCCATTCCCGGAGTTTTCCCATCCGTACATTCAGTTCGGCTTCCCGGCGCAGGGCCTCGTTAATGTCCTCCTGAACACAGCCTCCCGCCAACAGAACCGACAAAATGATAAACATATATTTTTTATATCTCTTCATGATTTCCTGTTTTAAAGATTAATCTTCTTTCAAAAGCCGTACACTGTAGCCTGTCGAATTATTGTCTCCGCTGTTAAACTCGAGTACGGATGAGTTTGCGGACAATCTGAACACAGCACCGACACTCTCCAGACTGGCACTGCTCCACCAGATACCGACTTGCTGAAAATCGTTGAACGAAAGACCGTCAGCACCTCTGTATCCTCCTCCGACACCGGAAAAACCTGTGAGATCGGTTCCACCCCCTGTCAGCCAATGCTCTGTTCCGGACTCTTTCAATAATGTACCGGCATTAGAACCCAGAAAAGCCCGTAATGTGGATACGATATCCGATTCCGTTGGAAGCTTCCATCCGGCAGGCACCACTTTTCTGGCAGCAACTCTATTGTACAAAACTCCATAAGATACCTTATTGGCAAATGCCCCTGCTGCTGCAGCATTCTCATAATCGTACACGGCACAGGCACCCGAACCGCTATCATCAAATCCACTCTCTCTCCAGGCACGCCCCGACAAGCCGGTGGCAACAGGAGTTCCGTCAGGATAAGTAAGTGTCCGTAAATTCTCCGCTGTCCAGTACTGTTTACCTATTTTCACAATGCGGTAGGCATTGCCATCCGCATCAGTCAGCCTTTCCGCCTGCAGGCCGTCTCCGAAATCCGGTTCCCGTCCTTTCAACGAACTGTCGGTATAGAATTCCGATCCATTTTCAGTATAGATATACATAACTGCCGGCCTGTCAGAAACTGAAGCATGATAACCCGTACCGTCGTGCTTCACCGAAGCACCGGTATTCGTGATAAGTCCCGATCCATAAACTCCTCCTGTCAAATAAGGATAGACAACCGTTGCAGACAATCCCAGTTCCCGCTGGTATTCACGACAAAGTTCTCCTACCTTTTTACCCCAAAGACGGATGTTGTACACATAAGAACCTCTAAAATCCGGAAGCATTATCTTATAAAGCATACTCACGGTGAAAGAAGTCCGCGCCGTTTCTTCTGCGGTATTCGTACTTCGCAGTACCACATCTCCTGATAATGCTACGTCCGCTGTTCCCGCCGAAGGGGCCTCAAGAGTCAAAGCTCCCGCTTCAAAATCGACTGTCGCTTTCCACCCCTTCGGAACATCTACCGACAATTGCTCTTTTGAGATACCCTTACAACTGAAAGCAATCTCCTGAGACCCGCCCCGGTTGAAAAAAAACAGTTTACGTCCCTCCGGAACCTCAATAACCGGTCTTCCTATAGGTAATCTGAACCGGGTTGCCCCACCGCTTAAAGTAAATTCCACATAATCCGGCTCCTTCAAGTCCACCTTCTCAAACACGGACACAGCATTTTTTGCATTGGCAACTATTTTCTTTCCATCCGCTTCAATCCATGTCTCGGGACCGGTTCCAATCTTTTGCGTCCAGTAATAGTTATCGTCGCCCCCGTCGGACGTTTCCCATTGCTTCACTCCCAGTTGAGGGGTTTGTCCATCGTGTACCGTAGAGGTTGCCTTTATTCTGTTTCCATCATTGTCGGCCAGATAATAAGGTTCACCGGAACCTATTTTTATAGTCCAGTAATATTCCGAATCAGCGGGATCCTGCATAATGCCAACCACCGGATTCTGTCCGGGGTCACCTTGCTCCCCCTTATTCCCGTTGGTACCGTCGACACCATCTTTGCCATCGGTACCATCCACGCCATCCTTACCGTCCGTACCATTCGTACCATCTGCACCATCTTTACCATCGGTACCGTTCTCACCATCTTTTCCGTCCGTACCGTCGGTACCGTCCACACCGTCTTTACCATCCGTACCATCTACGCCATCCTTACCGTCTGTACCGTCTATGCCGTCTTTCCCGGCATCTCCATCCGGACCGGTATCTCCTTTCTTCCCGTTACGGATAGTAATCGGAGCACTTTTGGAGAAGGAGATAGTATACCCCGCACCATCCGCCAGTTCCTCGATATGAGTAATGTTATCTCCTATCCTGTCGGTATTGACAATCACCTGAAGATTATAAATATCCTCATTCAGTTTTTTACATAGATCCGTCAATTCCTGCAATTCTTTCCTCTGATCACCCTGTCTGTCAAGTAAATCGTTGAAATCGGACTCTTTACAGCCATGCAGCAAAGGTATCAATAACAACAACAGATATATTTTCTTTCTAATCATAGTTTTCATTTTTGGATTTCAACAATAACTCGCCTGGCAAGTACGCTGTAATTATTCGGATCGGAAGTAAGCATATCTATGCACTCTCCTTTCACGGCGATACGTTTGCCATCTATCCCCTTCTTTTCAAGATAGGCTGCCAGTGCTTCGGCACGCTGTAAAGAGATTTTTTGATTAATATCCGGATTCCCGGTATGGTCGGCATGCCCTGAAAGAATAACTTTCAGCTCAGGATACTTTTTCAGGGTTTGCACGATGCGGCATAATTCATTTTTGTACAAGGCTACATTCAGATAAGCCGATCCTCTCTTAAAATAGACCGGAGGCAATTCGTTGAATCCCAGTATCGGATCAGAACCGGTCTTCTCCTTCACTACCGTGTGCGCCTGTTGCAACTGCATATTTAAAGAAGCAATCTCCCGTTTCATCCGCTCCTTCTCTATCGAATCTTCAACGCAACAAGCAGGGGTAGGCAAGCTGACCGCACGCTCCTCTATATATCTGATCTCCACATCCGCCGCTCGCCTTGAGGCATAGAGAACATTGTCTTCTTTCTTTTTACCCACCTTCCATATCAAAGAGAGTCCGGCACTGGTCATAAAGTGGTCTTTCGACTTAATCAGCGTAGATATACCATCCATCTTATTGTTATTGACCCATATAATTCCCGTACGCAACTGTACATCAAAAGCCCGGGAAATCTTATAACGCAAAGACACATCTCCCCCTATCCCGATGTTCCACTTATCCGTCTTTTTTCCCGATAATGGGCTTTTATCTGCCTTATTTATTAACTCTGTAGAGAAATGTTGTGCATAGACGGCAGGACCCAGTAATACCGTCCAGCGACGATTTCCCCGGTTAGGGCCAAAGAAATTATTCACATTCAGATTCATCTGCAAACCAATATTCGTAAAGTGTACTTTCGAAAACACATCCTTATACTTCCAGGTATTAAAATCCTGATTCGTATAATAAGTCATCCCGTCGGCATTCATAAGGTAATCACCCGCGTAAGATTTCGCCCCCATTCTGGTATATCCGGTTCGCGCAGATGCCTCTATGCCTATCCACGAATTGACCTGATAACCGGCAAACCCTCCAAACTGAGATCCGACATAGGTTTTATCCGCCGAGAATGAAGTAAAATCGCCAAACAGGAAAGGGACACCATATTCTGCTCCAAAATACCAATGTGAATACGATTTAAGAGGTTTATCAACCTTAACCGGCGTTTCCGTTTGGGCAAACCCGGTACCAAACAGCGGAGAAAAAAGAAGGAAAAGGATGGCTCTTCTGCATCCTGTCTCCATACAACAATGATTTTTTAACATAAGCTTCAATTTAAGAATTATTGTTTGTTTTCAATTTCTTGCGAAGTTCGCAAGGTGTCAGTCCATATTGTGACCTGCAAAATTTATTAAAGTGTGAAGGAGATGAAAATCCGAAGTCATCGATAATCTGGCTAAACTCATCACCATATACGGTAATACGGTAAATGATATGTTGTGATTTCCGATTGAGAAGCCAACGGTAGACCGACACTCCGAACTGTTCTTTAAACTTTGCCCGAAAATTAGTGACGCCATAGCCTAACAGGCTGGCCAACTCACCCACATTTTTTGCACTGAGATAGTTCTCCAGTATCTGTTCTTTAAACCTGGACGACTGTTCCGTCAAGGAACTGAACAAAATGGCGAGTTCCTGCTCATTATAAACAGAATTCAGGATATAGAACAGTTCCCGCTGCTTCGCTATATACAAAGAAAGATCATATAAATTCATCTCCATGTACTGTGCAAGAAGCTGTAAAAAAGAATTCAAAGGCTCGGCAAATTTAAGTCCCACATCTTTTGAAACAGAGCTATCCGAAATAGCTCCGAAAGGACGGAATGTCAATAAATCATGTACTATTAAATCACCAAATGCAAATAAGATGACTTGTGAGTCCGAAAGCATCTCGCAGGTATAGTCATCTTCTTTATCCCAGAAAAAGATATGCCGCTCTCTGACGGTAGCCAACTCTTGCTGAGCAGAGGAAACTTTCATAGTACCACTCATAATAAAAATCAAAACATTGCTATCCAACTTCAATAAGGAGTTCCCTTTTAAGATGATTAAAAAGCTAAATCCGGTTTGAAAAATCTGATTGGGTAGCAAATCAGAAGTCAAATTTTCAATTAAGGTTTTCATAGGTTGATGTATATTATAAAAAAACAAAAATGTACCAATATCTTACATTTAGAAGTACAAAGGAAGGCTTTTAACAGGTCAGTTCGTTTATACATTTTATTTAATTTGTTATATATAATAACAAATGGAAAAACTTTTTTTTCAGTTTAACGACATATAGATATACTACTTCTTTCATTTTCGTTATTCATCGCCTATCAGCCAACAGGTATTAATTTCTACTACGAAAGAATAAACTCCCCACCAGTCCATAAATCTCTGACGATTAATTCGTATATTTGTCCCCACGGAAAATCCGAATTTTATTAATAACATTATAAAGAACAGATGGAAACAGCAGAAAACAAGTACATCACTGTAGCTTACAAACTGTATACAACAGAAGATGGTAAAAGAGACTTAGTAGAAGAAACAGCAGCCGAACATCCTTTCCAATTCATTTCAGGTTTGGGCACTACGCTCGAAGCTTTTGAATCACAGATAGTAAACCTTCATAAAGGAGACAAATTTGAATTTACTATTCCTTTTGCCGAAGCTTATGGTGAATATGACGAAGAACATGTAATCGATCTTCCCAAAAATATCTTTGAGATTGACGGAAAATTCGATAACGAACATATCTATCCGGGAAACATCATTCCTTTGATGAACTCAGAAGGCCAGCGCCTGAATGGTAGTGTAGTTGAAGTAAAAGCCGATACAGTAGTGATGGATATGAACCATCCGTTGGCCGGTGAAGATTTGACTTTCGTGGGCGAGGTTACCGAGAGCCGTCCGGCTACAAACGAAGAAATTCAGGAAATGATTAAAATGATGACCGGCGAAGGCGGATGCAGTTGCGGAAGCTGTGGCGACGGTTGCGGTGACGACTGCGGAGACAGTTGTGGAGACAGCTGCGGTTGTGGACATTGCCATTAATCCCGAGCGGTAATTTATAAAACGAAAAACGGTGAACATACTGCAACTGCATCGTATGTTCACCGTTTTATTATACCTAAGGACAGACAATCTATTTCACGATCTTTATCAGGAAAGAATCCTTACTGTATTCTTTGTCATTCAAGTAAAGCCTTTTATGTATTGTAGGGTTCTGTTTCTTCCAGGTGATATATAAGTCGAATTTTACCACATCTTTCGTTCCATCTCCCCAATGAATCGTAAAGGTCTCTCCCTTATATTGATGTTCCGGAGAAAACTCACCAAAAGAAAGCACACGCTCTTTCGCTTCACCCAGCACTTCTTTTCTCAATCCCAACGGGCGGGGCATATTAAAGCGGGTATCCACAGAATTTTCCAATGGAAAGGATTTATCCCCATATTCCACAGTAATCTCATTACCCAATATATTCGACGCAACCTGTGGGTCCAGCAAGTTATTGCCGGCGGCATCCTTCACAGAAAAATAAATATTATAGTTTATGAAATCCCAAATATAATCTCCCTGGTCCTTCTCTTTATCTTCTTCTCCATAACATCCGGTCAGCAGAAGCGGAAATAATAAAAGCAACCATACAAAATGTTTTTTCATATATACAGCATTAATAGTTCGTCACTCCAACAAGATTCTTTATATCAAGAAAATGAAAGAATTAGTCTTTTACTGCTTGTCTTCTATTTTTTAACATATAGTTTAACATTAGCACCCTTTATGTGTCATGATGTCGAGCACCACCCTGTCTGTTTCATTCATACCCTGTGATCCAATCCGCGTCAGATTTCGGATGCTTTGATCGACATCCTCGTCAATAATTCCCTCGACCGAAGTAACACAACGATTCTCCATTGCCATTACCGCCGACAACACAGCTGTCGACACTCCTGTCGTCACCTTCAGAGCACAACTGGGTTTAGCTCCGTCACAAATCATTCCGGTCAGATTGGCTATCATGTTTTGAACGGCAAAAGCCACCTGCTTATAAGAGCCTCCCATCAACCAAGTAATGCCACAACTCGACCCGGTTGCCGCCACTACACAGCCACAGAGGGCGGATAGGCGTCCCAGACTCTGCTTAATATAAATCACAGTCAAATGACTCATCATCAAAGCACGAATTAATTCTTCTTCCGACTTTCCGTTTTCTTCGGCATATACCACTACGGGCAAAGTCGCAGAAATCCCCTGGTTACCACTGCCCGAATTACTCATAACAGGAATCATGGCTCCCGCCATACGGGCATCACATGCTGCCGACGTATACGAAAGAATATGTGAGAAAACGCTATCCCCCATAATTTTATGTTCATAAGTGCCCCGAAGCATCTTACCCAACGCATGTCCGTAATCACCCTGAAAAGACTGTTCTGCCGCTTTTTTATTAAGCCGTGCCGTCTCAAGAATAAAGCGGATTTCATCCAACGGAGCAGTCAACGCAAAATCATACACCTTCCGTAAAGTAAGTTCCAGAGTCTCTTCTTCCTCTTCCTCCCCGGAAGTCTGCTGTTTATTCAACAGTACTTCATCTCCCTTTGCCACGTAAACAAAGGTGGTATGCCCACCGGAAATGATAGCCGTCGCCTGTTCACCACCGGCTTCGCACGTCACTTCTATATAAAGTTTCTCCGTAATGTCTTCCTTCAACGAAATACAGATACGCTTTTCATCAATCAGTTTCTTTCCCTCTTCTACAGCTTCCGGAGTACTGTCTTTCAGCACCTCGAGCTGATAATCGGACTTCCCGATCAACGCACCCAAAGCCACAGCGATGGGCAGCCCGATCATTCCCGTACCGGGGATTCCTACTCCCATTGCATTTTTCAAGATATTAGCACTCAACAATACCTTTATTTTCTCCGGTTTGGCCCCCAAAGTCTCTGTAGCTTTTGCTACACACAATGCAACTGCAATCGGCTCTGTACATCCGATAGCAGGAATCACCTCCCGCTGTATTAAAGCGATTATCTGTTTTCTTTCTGATTCAGTCATCTGTCCAAGGTTTATATTTTGCACAAAAGTAGGAAATATACTCTTATAAACCATCCATTTAACCAAAGAATATCCTATCCGGATGAGTGAATGGTTTTACACTCTATCCTCTGGTTATTTAATAATTATCATGTATCTTTGCCTCTCAATTACAAATACTTAATAAAAAAGAGTAATGAATAAAGGATTTATACTAAAAGCCCAGTTTCTGTTATGCTTTCTTTTCTCACAAACAGCCCAAGGACAATCTTTCACTCCCGGAGAGATATGGCCCGATAATCACCAGGTACATATCAATGCGCATGGCGGAGGCATTTTATATGAAAACGGAACCTATTATTGGTTTGGCGAACACAAAACAGAAGGTGAAGCCGGAAATTTAGCCAATGTAGGGGTGCATTGCTACTCGTCCGATGACTTATATCATTGGAAAGACTGTGGCATTGCACTATCAGTGATAGAAAATGATCCCGGGCATCCCATTTCTAAAGGGTGTATTCTCGAACGTCCTAAAGTTATATACAACCCTCTCACTAAGAAATATGTCATGTGGTTTCATCTTGAACCCAAAGGTGCAGGATATTCGGGAGCACTAAGCGGAATTGCCCTTAGCGACCGGGTTACAGGCCCTTACACCTTTCTAAAAGCTGTCCGTCCCAATGCCGGTTCATGGCCCATCAACGTACTACCCATTCATAAAACCACCCGCAGACCTTCTGCAGAAGAAGAACGTCAATGCACCGGAGGTAGTCTTCCTGCCCATCCGGACAGCCTCAACATATTGGGCCGCGACATGGAGCAGGGGCAAATGGCACGTGATATGAATCTGTTTGTCGATGATGACGGTAAAGCTTACCATATCTACTCCTCCGAAGAGAATAGTACGTTGCACATTGCCGAACTGGATCCGACCTATACAGGCTATACAGGCAAATATATCCGGGTCTTTATTAACCGGTTCATGGAAGCTCCGGCCATGTTCAAGAAAGATGGTAACTATTACCTTATTATGTCCGGCTGTAGCGGATGGAATCCCAATGCCGCACGCTCTGCCATAGCTTCTTCCATTTGGGGAGAATGGAAAGAGTTAGGAAATCCTTGTATAGGTCAGGATGCAGACCTTACTTTTCATTCTCAAAGCACTTATATCCTACCGGTACAAGGTAAGAAAAATCAGTTTATATACATGGGTGACCGCTGGACTCCACAAAACGCTATTGACGGGCGCTACATCTGGCTTCCCATTCATTTTGAAGGCCCCAAACCGATTATCGAATGGAAAGATTCATGGACTTTAGACTAAAAACATACCATTCTGAACATTATGACCGTTATAAAATGTTGTATTGTAGGCATTCAAATGTATCTTTTCAAAAAAGAAACTTAACTTTGCAGCCAAGTTTACAAAAAATCAACTAAACTAAAAGGATTATTAATCAAAAACAGAATCGAATGAAATTAAAGAATCTGATAGCCTGTTTCTTTCTGGGCTTTATAATGGTTTCTTGCATACAAGACGAAGCACCTAATGCAGAAGCAGACATCATTGCATGCTCTGTACCGGGTGACGTACTCAACCGAGATCCGATAATTGAAAACAATAAGGTTACATTAATCGTAAAAGCAGGAACAGATATAACAGCATTAGCTCCCAAGTTTACCTTAACTCCTGGAGCCTCGATTATCCCTAATAGCGGAACTACATTGGATTTCACTACACCTCAATATTATGAAGTGACTTCTGAAGACAAAAAATGGAAGAAAAAATATGAAGTAGGAGTAGCTTTCTCTGGTATTACTAACACAACGTACCATTTTGAGAATATAAAATTCGATTCAGAAGGGAAATACCATATTTTCTATGAAACAGACGCACAAGGAAAAGAAACAATGACTTGGGCAAGTGGTAATGCCGGATTCGCTTTCACCGGCGTAAAAGCAACAGCTGAAGAATATCCAACAAGTCAATCAACGAACGGTGTAGAAGGAAAATGCTTAAAATTAACAACTTGTGAAACCGGTTATTGGGGTTCATTGCTTGGAATGCCGATCGCAGCAGGTAACTTATTTTTGGGCAGCTTTGAAGTAAGACCTACCGATATCCTCCGTTCAACCAAATTCGGAACTCCATTTTCCAATATTCCAACTTCAATTACCGGATATTATAAATATAAAGCAGGAAAGTCATTCCAAATAGATGGTAAACCCGTAGATAATAAAAAAGATATCTGTGATATTTATGCTGTATTCTATGAGACAGATGAAAAATTGTCCACACTTGATGGAACCAACATATTGGCAGAGGATAATACTCATATAGTGTCAGTAGCCCGTATTAAAGATGCAAAAGAAACTGATGAATGGATTAAGTTTGACTTACCATTTGAATATCGTACCGGTAAATCAGTAGATATGGAGAAACTCAAAGCGGGAAAATATAATCTAGCGATCGTATTTTCTTCAAGTATACGCGGAGATCATTTTGAAGGTGCTCCAGGAAGTACACTTTACATTGATGAGGTTCTATTAAATTTCACTAACAAGTAAAAACAAGAAAATGAAAAAGTATATACTTATAGGCCTACTCGCTATCATCAGTACAATCACTTCTGTACAAGCTCAGGAAGAAAGGAACCATGGTATTATTTGGTCTGCATTACACGGGCTTGAATATGAAATAAAAGCGGGATTCAATGTGGGAGGAGCCTCTCCACTTCCATTACCAGCCGAAATACGCGCACTCACAGGATATAGTCCAACGATATGCTTTGCCATAGAAGGTAATACCACCAAATGGTTTGGTAAAGATTCTAAATGGGGAATGACTTTAGGACTACGTCTTGAAACTAAAGGTATGGAAGCCAGAGCACGCGTAAAAAACTATAGTATGGAGATCATAGGGGATGGTGGCGAACGCCTAGCAGGTTACTGGACCGGAAAAGTAAGAACCAAATACCGAGGCTCTTATTTCTCGGTTCCTATAACAGCTGCTTATAAAATAAGCCAACGTGTAAAAATCAATGCAGGTCCTTATGTTTCATTTATGACTAGTGGTGACTTTAACGGTCACGTCAATGATGGTTATCTGCGTAAAGATACTCCCACAGGAGAAAAAGCTGAATTTGAGGGAGATAAAATAGCTCCTTATGATTTTTCTAAGGACCTGAACAATTTCCAATGGGGAGTTCAGGCCGGTGCAGAGTGGAAAGCATTCAAACATTTAAATGTATATGCAGATCTAGTATGGGGCTTGAATGATATCTTCAAAAAGGAATTTAAAACAATTACATTCAACATGTATCCTATTTATTTAAATGTAGGCTTTGGATATGCGTTTTAATTAAAAAAGACATACTTCATTTCATTATAAACTCGTATAAATTCTAATATTTAGACTTTATACGAGTTTTTATACAATATCTAACCACTCTTCTTCGAATATAAGCAATAGCGTAATACAGATAATATCGCTCTAAAAAGAGATACAATAAATGGTCTCCATTCAATTTATATAACCTAGACTATTAATATAATCCGAGACATTAATACTACATAATAAAAAAGGAGGATGCTCTAAAAACATCCTCCTTCTATTATGTGTATTTACAGATCTATTTAGTTCCAACAAAAGTTACCTCTACCTTCTGAAGTACGGCTGAAATAGACAGAGAGATATTACAGTTATTATCACTAACCTTTGAACCATCATTGAATTTCGCAGATAATCTCAAGAAACCGTATTTGATTGTTTTCAAAGTTAAATTTCCCGCAGCATCTTTTGAAGCTGTAATAACAACATCTGCTTTTGGATAACCTGAATAAGAAAAATCGGGAATTGTTAATGTCACAATATCACTTTCTGTCACAATTACATTCTGGCCGTCTTTTACAGTTGGAGCATTACCATCAACAGAAATCGTCAATCTACCAGTGTAAGTGCCAGCAGCATTTGCTGCAAACACACTTATCGTACAAAGTAACATTAATAAGGTAAATATCTTTTTCATTATTTATTGTTTTAACATTATATACTACAAACTATTTATTTAGCCAATAAATCCAATCCTAGATCAAAACCAGTTGTAGATGGCCAATTCTGTGGCAATCCAATTAAAAGGATTATAGCAGCAGCTGCATCTTCCGGAATTATTTTCGCATCCATCATAATCTTCCATAATTTAAATAAATCTGATCCAGTACCAAAATCAGAAGAATCAGCAGACATTTCTTTATCGACCATAATTGGATCAAAAGCTGTTTTATCAAGATAAATATAGGTATGTCCTTTATCTGTAGTCTTCACATTCAAAGGTATACCATTATTTACCCAACCCAGTAACATTTCAAATGTCTCATCACTAATAGAACTCATATCAACCTTCAACATTGTACCTATTAGTTTCTTAACAGTAGCAGCATCACCATTTAAGATTTCAGAAATTATCGGAGCAAGTGATTCTGCATTACTACCCATTGCCTGAGAAATAATAGTAGAAACATTTAACTTCAAATACAGTTTATCATCTTTAGGGAACCAATAAGCTAGATTTTTAGGAGATTGTTGCCAGCCATCAGTAGGGATTAATTTATTTAAAACATCAACTCCTGGTGCTCCACCACCAAAAATTAATCCCATTGCCCAATTCGGATCAAAAGTTACAGAACCTGAAGAATATTTTGCAGAAATATTTCCATCAGCTTCAAGAGTGACAGACTGCAAAACTTGAGGCAAAATCAGCCCGCCAATAGTTCTAAGTACTGCAGGAAAGAAAGTAGAATAATATGCATCTTTAACTTCCCAATTAGAATATAAAGAGCTTGTTAATACAGAGTTAGGCATAGGTGTACCATCTACATCTAAAGTACCAATAGTGTATTCTCCCAAAGTATATGTCTTAGCCCATCCTTTCGGATCATTCATTGTCACTTTCAAATTCAAGGTCAATACTTTATCCTTGCGAGAACCTGTATATTCTATAGTAGAAGTATTTGTCTTAGTACTTCCACTGAATCCTTCATTTGCCACTTGAACACCAGTCAATGTAGTTTCTGTTTCTCCTGGAATAATATCCTTCAACAGAATACTTACATTAGCACCATCTGTGGCATCAAACACCACCTCTTTGCCTGTTAGTGTAGTTTCTCCATAAGTCAAGACTAAAGTTTCACCTTTATAAGTTCCGATATAAAGACCGGCACCTGTTGCACTAACATTCAAAGTTACTTTACCTTCAGGAGTAATCATACCATCAACTGTAACTTTCAATAATGGAGCCGGTTGAGATGTTTCTCTTGTCACAGGTTTTGTCATGATATCTTTCGTTCCATTGAATTTGAAAGAACCATCCGCCTGTTTTTCCATTGTAACATCAACAGTTATATCACTATAGCCATCAACCACATTTTTAAAACCGACTGTTGCAGATTGAAGACTTGTGGCTTCAAAGTTCACTGTTCCGGTTGTATTCGTCCCATTCAACTGAAAGTCTACATTTTCTGCTTTAATTTCACCTTTAGGAAGTTCCTGCCAGCTGTTATCATCATCGTCACTACAAGCAGTGAACAAGCTCACTGAGCAAATCAGCGCGAAGAGATACAATAAATTTTTCTTCATAAATTAATCACGTTTAGTTAGTAATTTTTAATTTTCATTCTAAAACGGAGCAAAGTAACAGCTTTATTTCCATCCAAACAAGGTCTATCTTACGTATTTTATGTTCTAAATTTAAGATTAAGTTGGTTATCGAGCGAAATCGTATTAAAAAAAAATTAATCTATGATTCGAATCGAGCAAATATAATATACCTCCATCATCATCTTTAATAAGATAATGATAAAATTGTTTTCTCCTGCTAATTACTTATATTACACTGATTATACGAAAACAAGGGTAAGAGATCCTATCTATCAAAAAAGATCTCTTACCCTTCATCTGCTTTCACACATAATAATATAATTGTATATATGCGTTTTTAATTACTGCTACCGATTATCCTATTTTTTAAGAATCAGTATATTTCGTCCAATACTTTCACCCGAAATGCGGGGTATACCGGGACCGCATGCTCTTGTCTCATAATCTCACCAATCTTTTTGACAATCTCAGGATACTTAGGACTGTGAATGAATTTACACCGGCCAGCTCATGAAGGTCTGCCGTTGCACAAGTAATGCAGAACATACATATATTCATACAAGCTCAATATGAAACAGTCCGGCACTATTTTTCTAATGGTGATATCTTAAAAGTAGTCATCACAAAGCCGTGATCGGAAGGATAAAAGAACTCCTCTCCCATAAATTTCAAAGGCTTGGTCAACTCCTGATTATAAGATTCGGAGGTAATTGCACGAATGGTCTTGCCTTGGTAATAGATAAAATCAATACGGTCGGATCGGAGTGGTTTATCTTCATTATCATAGATCCATGTAGTCCCTATATTTTTTTCCGGTTCGGGATGTATTTCACGGAAGCTGTCTTTGAAACCTGCATTTTGCATCTCTTTAGATACAGTCCACTCCACAACTGCACCACCATGATGATACATGTCTTTCGTTGCTTCAGTCCAATCAAGATGGGAATGCACATTGAAATCTCCACCCATAATCATGGGAATACTGTCAGTCTGACGAATCATCGGCTGCAAGACAGAGAGTATACGGCGTATTTCATTATCCCGGGTACCGGCATCATCCCATGCGAGAATATCTGTTTCCGATTGTTCGGTAGGTACCAAGCGCATATCAGGTAAATAATGCAACCAGGTATCGAATAAACGGACCGGTGTGCCATCCATGTCTATTTCGACTCCTCCAAAATTGAATGTAGAAATGGAGTCAGGGAAAAGATATGTTTTTTTAATCGGATAGCGGCTATAAATACACAGATTGTCTGATAACAATACATAATCATATCCCAAAGAGTCTGCAACCATTGGAGCCGCACCATAAGTCTCAATCATCAAAATAACATCGGCCTGACTCTTTCTCAGAATCCCGATAGTACCTTCACATCCTTTTTCAGGATAATTTTTAGCATGTCCCGCATGCCATACATTCCATGACAAAACTTTTAATTCTTTCTCTTTTGCACGTTCTTGCGTACAGGAAGCAAAGCTTATTGCAACAATTGCAACAAAAATATATATAAACTTATTCATACCTATTCTATTATTGAAAATAATACATGGAGATATGACAGAAGTTACCTCCTGTCACACCTCCACAAAAAGAATTAATTATTTAGTAAAAAATGCAGTTGTTACCGGATTGCCCAACCAAGCTTCGTGAGGCTCTACACCCAACAACCAGGCTTCTGTGGCAGGTACGTCAATAACCATCGTGCTTTCAGTAATCTTATAATTCTTTTTCACACCCTTTCCATAAAAGACAAGTGGAGTCTCCATTTCATTGAGCGTTTTTCCTCCATGATTGGTACCGATGCCACCATGGTCTGCGGTCAAAATAATCACTGTTTCGTCCATCATACCGGCTTCTTCAATAGCTGCTACTATTTCACCTAAATACCCATCCAATTCATCTAACTTTTCATAATACTCTTTAGATTCCCATTTATAGGTATGTCCGGTATGATCAGGATATTCAAATATAACAGCACAATACATCGGCTTTTTCTCTTTCAGATAATTGACGGCAAATTGTGTCGCTCCCTTGGGATGATCTTTTGTCTGTGGAGCATGTACGAAATGATTGATGGCAAGCGAATCGACCAGATACTTCATGCCATCCCATTCGTAAATATAACCGAGTTCCGCTTTAGGATGTGTATCGCGCAACAATCCGTACAGTCCCGGAAAACGGCCATATTGGTTGGTGATAAAAGGAGGAATTTCCGGTGTTTTGCTTCCCCAAGTAGTGTAACCGTGAAGTTCCGGTCCTACTCCGGTAAACATGGAGGCCCAGTTAGGAGCACTCGATGAAGGGAGGATAGAACGGTTATTCAATGTAGAAGCTCCTTCTTTCATCAACCGATTGAAATTGGGCATGGGATGATTACGGATAGCAACAGCACTCAATCCGTCAAAAGCAACCAATACCACATGCTTGGGACGTTTCTTCAAACGTGGGCCGGCCGCGCTTACTTCACTGACAAATAAACCAAGAATCAAGGAAAATATAAATAGTATAGATATCTTTTTCATTTTGTATATACATTTAATTGTGTAACTTAAAATTATAAATATTGCCGCCAAAATCGGCAACAAACAGACAGTTACCACTAACTGCCACGCTTGAGAATACAGGTGCTCCCAAGGCCCGCTTACCGCGATAAGCCCCCGTATTCAGGTCAACGGCATGCAAATATCCATCGCTGGCGCCAAAGAGAACAGCCGAACCTACAAGGACAGGCGAAACCTCGACCGTACATTCCTGATTATGTGAATACGGAACGGTATAGAAAAGACTTGTCCCGGTACGATAATTCCAGACTTCCTTAAAAGTGAGACGGTCAAAAGCGACCACACCTTTATTGGAAGTAGAAACAATCAGATATTTATCCGTCACAAGCGGCGCGCAAGCCGAATTAAATTCATAAGAAGTTTCTGCCATTTTCAGAATATCTCCCGAACGGGGATTGATTACATACAGATTCTCACATGAAGCTAAATAGAAATTACCATCATAGAAAGTAGCTGATCCGTCTCGAAAACGAATCTTGCTATCACGCTTCTTCCACAACAAAGCACCATTACTGATGTCATGTCCGAAAAGCCCGTTCCAATGGGCCGATGCAACTAACACTCCCGCACCCACGGTAAAGGTAGAAGTGGTTCCCTCGCCTCCGTCCCAGGCTTTATTCTGCCATAAAATTTTTCCGTCGACAGCCCGCACAGCACAAGTACCTTTTGCATGTCCGGCATATACCACACCATCGGCTACGGCCAATCCTTCATCGAGAAGCGGCAGCAAAGAAACCGGCAATTGCGTTTGCCAGCAAGCTGTTCCTTTTTCAGCATCTATGGCATAAAGCATTCCCGAAGCATCCGAAGCGAATATACGGCCATCTTCATAGGCAATAGTATTCTTTATCGAATTGGAAGTGACAAAGGTCCAGCAAAGATGTCCTGTGGTCGCATCATAGGCTTTTACATAGCATTTCTTCGCTTTGTCATCATCAATGGTTCCGATAAAGACTTTGTTCTGCGCAACAATCGGCGAGCACATGTAAATGTTGCTGCCGACATTCTGAATCCAGTTGGTTTGCAAGGGTAAAGATACACTGTCATTCACCAGTTGGTTGTGTGCGGCATTTCCACGAAGCCCTGCCCAGACATCAGATGTCGCAATGACCGATAACGGCTGCTTAGTTACAGTATAGTCTACTCTCTTCGTCAAACGAGTTCCATCTTCAAACTCGGCAGTCACCAACAGGCGTTGCTTACCGCCGGATACCCGGACCGCCCCGCTCCATCCCCAGTCTGTTTCAGGCATAAGCGTCACAGTCGATACAAGCCTTCCGTTTCGTTCAACAGAAGCTGTCACCTTCTTCGCATCCGATATAGTACGGTAAGCATTGATCCGGACCGTCATTTTTCCGTCAGGAACTGAAACGGTTTCACCTTCCGCCGGATAGGCAGAAGTCAATATTCCGTCTATATAAGTATAACGAGTTGCTGAACTTAATTTACCTTTGGTATCAGCATTGTAAATTCTGAAACAAGAAGTTCCATGGTCTATTCCTCCTTTGTCCGGAGTGGATGAGCAGTAAGTATGAAGTCCTGACTTCAACTGCTTATAATAATGATTGTGCCAGTGTCCGTAAATCATGGCATCCAGATTGTAATCAGCAAAGTCTATCTGTTCGCCATTTTTATCTTTGAAGAGCAAATCGTCTCCCCAAAACCATAAGTCGTGATTAAATAAAACAATTCTTTTCCCTTTATCCGTTTGTGCAAGATCATTCTTCAGCCAACGGATGATGTCGGAACGCCTGTACGAAGGTGCATGATCACCACCCAGCATCGGAGTTACTACATAATGTACATTACCGACATCAAACGAATACCATGAAGGACCAAAATGACTTTGCCACAACTCTTCACCGTATTTTCCGGCACGCAGATCATGATTCCCCACACAATAGTAGGTCGGAATTCCCAAATCTACGGAACGAAGATAACGTCCATGAAAATCCTGATGAGCTTCATAACAAATATCACCGGTATGGATAATAAAAGCAGTCGGATTGGTTTTCACGTACTCTTTCAAGTTATCGATCCAATCACCGTATAGAGAAGTTTCCGTATCTGTAATTTGTACAAACGAATATCCATTCCCGGTATTTACCGAGGTCTTGCAGATACCCAATTCATACTTTTTTCCGGTTCCGTCAAAAGATAGGTAATGGGAGGTTGATGCCTGATACCCATCGGGAACAGTCAAAGTTACAAAACGTGTATCTTTATGTCCCGGAAGTATGAAATGACCATCATCTGTGGTTTTCACCACATTGAGACCATCTTGTACGCAGACTCCTTTTAGCCCCCTCTCTCCCGCATCACAAATGCCATTACCGTTCGCATCGATATAAACTTTTCCTTCTATTTGTGCGAACACAGAGCTACCGACTCCCAAGAATAAAGCAGCCATGCTTATAAATAATTTCAACATATTTATTAATTTATCAGATTAATTGCCCTTGTCACTTAACGAAAACAAGAGGGCCCCTTCATTACTGCCGAAGCAGCCCTTCCTGTTTTCTGATTAAGATAAACCTATTCCCAGAATGGATTCTGATAGAGGTTCTCGTTAACAGTTATATCTTTGGTAGCTACCGGATAGTAATAATATTTTGGAGATACAAAAGTATACTTATTATGTTGGGCAACCAAATAGATATAGCCTTTTGTTCCTTCGGTAAGTCCGATGGTATTACCTTCCAAAGCATAAACTGTCAGTTTATACTTTTGCTTGTCTTCTTCGGGAATTTTATCTATATCTGCTTTCTTTTCTACTATAGCGACATCCGGTTGACCGTCACCTGTCACATCATAGTATCCCATCCCCGGAATATAAGCTCCTTCGGGAGCTGCTTCAAACAACTTTCCACATCCCCAACGCATCAAATCGCCATATCTGAACCCTTCGCATGCCAACTCGATTCTCCGTTCACGGCGCACTTCCAAAACAGCACCTTTCTGTGCTGACTGTACATTGGAGTAACGTTCATCCTGTACCGGATCAATATTAGCCAGGCAATCATCCAACGAAGCATCCGGCATGCCTGCACGCTGCCTGATCAGGTTAATTGTCTGGTTGACATCATCTTGTGTGAGTATACCCAGCTCGGCTTTTGCCTCTGCATACATCAACAAAACCTCGGCATAACGGATAATAGGCAAATCTGTATACGATTTTCCCCAGTCAATCTGATCGAATGTCAGCGGACGGAACTTAATCTGAGGATATCCTCCCAAGTTCAATTTCGTACGATGAGGTTCAGTGGTTCCCACATTCAAAACACCCGGTTTCATAAATGTTTGTTCCAGGCGGGGATCTCTGTTTTCAAAGACTTCAAGTACTGTCTTCGTTTTATAGCCTTCCACTTGATGAAAATACTCGGTATGTCCATCCTTAACAACTAAATAATCTTCCATCAGGCTACGGGAAAGACCGGTGTTGTAGTCAAACTGAGCCTGAGCATTGTGCAGACGTCCTAACGCCTTGTCGTAGTCAGCTACCAGAATCATTTCCGGATTCTGTGTAAGATCCGTACTGCAAAAAAGTGACTGATAGGCCGGTAAACCACTCTCTTTGGTTGTAGACAAACTGTAACTTTTTGTGTCCATAATCTTCTGGCATGCCTCTACCGCTATTTTCAAGAATCGGTCGCCGTCATTCAGCTTCAGTTCCGGATGATATTTACGGAACGTTCCTTCATGCAAAGCAATCCGTGCCTGTACAGCCAAAGCCGCATCACGATAAATACGAGTCGTGCTTTTAGTCGTTTTCATATGAGTTACGGCAAAGTCAAGATCTGCCATAATAGAGTCTACCACCAATGCTCGAGGGTCCTGCGGCTTATACAATAAATCAATGTCCGTCGTTTGCAGGTCATGGCTATACCAAGGTACATCCGAATAATCTTTCACCTTTGAATAATAGACCAGTGCACGAAACATACGTGCCAACCCAATATAATGATCAATCTCACCGCGATCTCCTTCTACACGACCTGTCCGAGCCAACATAAAATTGACTGTACGAATGTTGCTCCAGCTCCATTTACCTATATTATCCGCCCGATATTCGCCGCGCATCATTTTATAAATATCGGTATCTTCTGGGTAAAGCATATTGTCGGAAGGAGTATCCGAATAGCTTGCACCGATATAGCCGTACATGCCATTGGTATAAGTCTCCAAATCAGCAGGAGAAGAAAAAAAGACTTTCTCTGTAATACTCGTTTCCGGAAAGCGATCCATAAACCCGTCATTACAACTTGTCATCAGTCCTGCGCCTGTGAAACAGCACACAGTCAGTAATATATGTTTTATTTTTGAACACATAGTTTATCTAAATTAGAATGTAACATTTAAACCGAATGAATAAGAACGCTGAAGAGGATAGACAATGTCACCTAAGCTCTCCGGATCTACTTTGTAATGCTTGTATAAACCCGAAAATTCACACAAATTATCACCGGAGAAGAAAATGCGCAAGCGCTCAATTCCTATCTTATTCAACAATACCTTAGGAAGTGTATAACCTACTGTGAGGTTTTTCAGACGCATATAAGCTGCATTCTGTAAATATCTGGTCTGTACCACTCCACATTCTCTATCCGTATTTTCCGCCACATAAGCTTTCATACGGGGGAAGTACGCATCCGGATTTTCCTCCGTCCAATGGTCATACATATTACCTTTGGTGATATTGGTCCAAGGCTGTGCATAGATACCCCAGAAATAGAGGTCACCCGTACCCGGATAATAATCCTTCTTACCTACTCCCTGGGCAAACAAGCTGAGATCGAATCCATTCCACTGTGCATTGGCCGATAAACCAAATGTATAACGAGCACGGCTATTACCTATAATTTTATAATCGCCATGGTCTTCCAAAGTCCATGCTCCGTCAGTAATTTTACCATCCTTGTTTTCATCTTTAAACTTCAGGTCACCCGGTGCCAAAGGACGGGTACCCGGATAAGAAGTACACCATGACTGATCGGCATGATTCTTAATGTCTTCTTCGGAAGTAAAGAACCCTAAAGTTTCTACACCCCATATCTCACCAATCTCTTTTCCTACATAATAATCGCCCAGCAATCCCTTGGGATTTTCGTACTTTGTAATATAAGCACGGCTATCCGCCAGATTGAAGTTTACATCATAATAGAACGGTTTTCCGGCCAACTTGAACTGATCTTTCCAACCCACAGTCAATTCCCATCCTTCCGTCTTTAAATCGGCTGCATTCTGTTTGGGCACGTCGGTTCCCAAAACACTTGGAAGCGTAACTCCGGGTGTTAACATATCTTTTGTACGACGTACATATACCTCACCTGTTATGCTTAAACGGTTATCAAAGAAATTGGCATCCAAGGCAAGATTGGTAGTAGTTACCTTTTCCCAGGTTAAGTTACCGGCAACCAATCCGGGAGCTCCCACATATACCGGTTGCTGCTTATCCAGTATCTGACTGATTTTTCCTGATCCCATCGTGGCAAGATATGCATAAGCATCCACATCCTGGTTTCCTAAACTACCATAGGAACCTCTCAACTTCAGAAAACTGACCACTCCGGTCAAAGGCTCAAAGAACTTTTCACGTGAGATGACCCATCCTAAAGAAACAGAAGGATTAAATACAAAACGGTCATTCTTAGGGAAACGTGAAGTACCGTCATAGCGTCCGTTGAATTCAAAAATATATTTGTCGTTATAAATATATCCCAAACGCGCAAAAGCACCTCTCAGAGCCCAGGTCGTTATACTCTGGGACATATTCATATCACCTGTAGCTAGATTAATAGTAGGCAGTGAACTTGAAATCAGTTCTTTACGATTTGCTTTTACGTAATCATATTTATACTCTTCCTGATTGAAACCCACAACAGCAGTGACAGCATGCTTCTTCGCAAATGTTTTTTGGAAGGTACCATATACATCAAATAGAATATGTTTCGTATCGGAGTTACTGCTTGAAGCATCGGATACGGTCGAAATCGGATTAAATGTCAAAACAGGTAATTCAGGTCCGTTACGGTAAGTCACAGGCAAATTATACCAATTACTTCTGGTTTTTGTATTTGAAAAGGCAAATGTTCCTTGTACAAAAAAGACATCTTTGATCACATCTATCTTAGTCGACAAGTTGATATTTGTATTTGTTTTCCAGTCGGTAGCACGACCACCTTCGGCCAATGCTCCCAATGTACCGACACTGGCATCTGTCCAAGTTCCATCAGGATTCTTAACCATATCCATCGGATTCTTACGATACATCTGTTTATAAGTGTTGGTCATGGCATTTGCATAATCATAATCGGAAGTCGTCAGGCTGACATTACTGTTCAAGCTCCACCAGTCTGTCAGTTTAAACTGTAATTTGGTACGCAGGTTATATCGGTTATAAATGTCATTACCATACTTAAACATACCGTTTTGCCGATTGTATCCTCCCGAAAAGTAATAGGAAATACGATCTGTTTTTCCGGAAATATCAATGTTGTGGATAGTTGAAAAACCTACATCGTTGTAAGCCTCGTCAACCCAGTTTGTCCGACCAAAGTAAGTATAAGATCCATCCGGATTCAAGAAATAAGGAGAAGTAGAAGGATCCTCAGAACATTTCTTCGCATAGGCCAGTTGCTCCTCGTTATAAAGATTATACCATGGATATGCCATCGTATTTCGAGTGGTTGCCACCAGATAAGGATCTGTTATAATTTCCGGCATGCGGGTATTGGTACGTAATACAAAATTGTTGTTATAATTGACGGTAAGTTTTTCATTGCTACCATCCTTGGTTGTCACCAGGATGACACCAAACGCAGCACGTGAACCATATATAGCAGATGACGCAGCATCCTTCAATACAGAAATATTTGCTATATCAACAGGATTCATACGATTCAGTTGATCACTGGTAGAGACCACACCGTCGATGACAACCAACGGAGAACCTCCATTCAATGAGGTGGTACCACGAATATTATAAGAAGGAGAATCATCTGCTTCACCATCACCGACCGATACATTGAGGTTGGCAACAGCACCTTGCAGCGCTTGTCCCATATTCAATACCGGACGGTCCTCGATCGCTTTGGTAGAAACAGTTGCTACCGAACCCGAAAGATTAACTTTCTTCTGAACAGCATAGCCAACTACCACGACTTCATCCAGCGCTTTACTGTTTTCCTCCAATACAATGTCTATCACTGATTTATCACCTACCTTTACAGTCTGGGCGATATAGCCGACGTATGAAAACTTAAGTGACTTACCTGCCGGAACCTTCAACGAATATTTCCCATCGATATTAGTGATAACACCGGTAGTAGTTCCCAATACCGTTACATTTACACCTATCAACGTTTCGCCTCGTGTGTCTGTAACCGTACCGGTTATCTCTTTCGTTTTCGCAGTATTATCATTTGGGGTATTTTGTTTCTCCGCACCGGGAACCAAAATAATCTTTCTATTCTCCACTACACATTTGCAGTCCGGAAGAATTTTGGATAAAATCACATCAATACGTTCGTTATTGGCCTGTACCGTAACTTTACGGTTCATGTCAATTTCGGCATCATTGTAGAAGAAAGTGTATTCACTCTTCGATTCGATCGATTTAAGCACTTGCTTTAGGGGAACTTGTCTCACATGAAGATTGATGCGGGTTTGCTGAGCATAAACTCCCTGAAAAACAAATAGAAACAAAATAAAAGACATTAGTCTAACTAAACGAATGTTTCTTTCTGTTAAGAAAAAGCTTAAAAAGCTTCTCCATTTAAATTTATTCATATCTTTGTAAAAGATTTAAAGTAAATAATTGCGCCTCCTGCAAGAGACGTGATTAAAAAAACTCAGAGATAGGTAAGTGCTGCAACATTTACCTATTTTTTTGCTTGGATGTGTGTTTCTACATATTTTCAATTCATTTTAAGATTAATACTTGTGTTGCCTATCGCTTTCTGGGAAGAATATGTAAGATACCATTCTCCCAGTAATATCTTATTGGAGCAACCAAAGTCATCGCTTTCAGAATTTCATCCAGATTCTCTCCATTCCTGACAGAGAACGACATAAATACTTTTTCAGCAAACTCTGACGGACATTCAATATCCACCCCATACCACTTATTTAAATTAATAATAATATCAGCCAACTTATCATTATCAAAAGTCAGTTCATTTTGAATCCAACTGATATAATCATCCGTATTCACCATTTGTACTTTCGTACGTTCACTTTTCTTATCATAATTAATCAACTGCCCGGGAGTCAACACTACCGAATGATTCATCTTACAACCGGCAATCTTCACACTACCTTCTACCAATACTGCTTCAACCCCGGATTTCCGTCGATAGTTGTCAACAATAAAACGAGTCCCCAATACCTCTACTTTCATCTCTCCGGCTTGCACACGGAAAGGAAGCTTCTCATTCCTCCGTACCTCAAAATAGGCTTCACCGGATAAACTGACTTCACGGGCTGATGAACTAAACGTTTCAGGATACTCCAATAAACTATTGGAATTAAGCCATACAACCGTACTATCCGGCAAAACAAATCGTCCCTTACTTCCATTGGCAGTCAACAAACGATTCATGACATCCGGCTGTTTCGGGACCGAACTGCTACCCCAATAATAAAAGACAGACCCTACAGTAAATAACATCAAAAAGACAGCTGCCACACGCAAGAACGGAACGAAGTGTTTCCTGAAAACGAATCTGTTTTTACGTAAACCGGATTCTGTTGACTGTATCCGATTTTTAAATCGCTCTAGCGCTATCTCTGTTTCCAGATCGTCGGTAGCTATCGTGTTGCCTAAAAGCCATAAATCACGGACTTCGGAAAATTCATTCCGGTTCTTTTCTGATTGTTTCAGCCAGTTGAACAGAAAAACTTTCTCTTCACCGGTAGCCGTACCATCCAGAAAACGTATGATAACTTCATTTATGTCTTTAATTTCATTCTTCATTTTTAGCTCCTCTATTAGTAATACAAGTGAAATTTAAAAAACCCTCCTCTAAAAACATACTTTTTTTTAAATATTATTTAGAGCAGAGATAAAGCAAGAATAAAAGACTCATTAAATCCTTGTTTTTAAGATGAGTACGTAGTTCCAACAAAGCACGGGTCAAATACTTTTCTACGGTTTTTGGAGAAAGATCGAGCTGAACGGAGATTTCCTTTATTTTCAGACCATAGCTTCTACTTAATATAAATACCTTTTTTACCTGCGTAGGAAGTGTTTCGATAAAAGTTTCAATTTCACCCTGGAGTTCTTTCATGAACAACGAGTTTTCCTGATTATTCTCCAGAATTTGCAGTGCTTCGATTTGATCGGAAAATTGTTCTACGGATTCTTCTTCGGTATATTTCTTACTGGAAAGGATATTAAGCGATTTATTATAGACAGCCTTAAAAAGATAGGCTTTTACCGCGCCATCAAATTCAATATCTGTACGTTTATTCCATAAAGCAACAAAAACATCCTGCACTACGTCTTCTGCAATATCCCAATCATTCACAAAACGGAACGCATATACCCGCAACACCTTATAATATTGCCGAAATAATTGTTCTACCGATTCAAGATTCGAATACATTGTGTTTTCCTTCATTTTAAAGTATTAGTTAATAAAAAGGCATTGACAAAGTAACAAATAATAATAATAATCTCAAAATTTTAAGAAACGGTTTTAGTAATTGCAATAAATAAGTTGTGACAGTTTTCAAACAAACCGTTTTTCTCATCTCTATAAAAGCAGGTATCTGCATAAGGGCTTAGATAGCCATAGCCATTGAAAGCACTGTCCGTACTCATACTTACCGATTGACATTATAAAAGCAATATTCCGAAATCCGTATTAAAAAATTGCAAAAAGCCATTTTATACTAACTATTCATTTTACCAAAAACGGCGAAACAGGAGCGAATCGGCAAACAAAATGTGAATATCGGGTCTGTTTATACCCTGAAATCCGGAAGCAGGAAACAGGAAGTTAACATCGTAAAGATAAAAAACAAACTTCTTACCAAGAGAAAGTTAACATCGTGAAAGCAGGAAGTTAACTTCCTGCTTTCACGATATCTGTCTTCCAGAAAGAAAAGCAAGGCCACGTCGTAGAAAACAGAATAAATGGCCCTCGAAAAAGAGTATTTTCTTCTAGAATCCAATCACAAACGAGTATCACACAAATAGCATTTTGAAATCTTTCTAATATTTCTGCCTTTCATTTTATTACCATACAAAACCAAAAGCTCTTCTTTATAATCAAGATATCATCCAATCACAAGACGCGTGAATTACACTATCGCAAAATCCACACATTTTTATTCAGCCCATCTCCTTCGGGCCGTAAAAAAGAGTTTCTACACATTTTCAAAATACAAAATGACAGGATTGTAAGTGATCATGAAAAAACAAGTTGTGATACCCATTGTGTGCGTTTTCTCTTACCATCCGGGATTCTGTACCAGTTTTTTTGACTTTTGTATCTCTGCCAACGGAATGGGATACAGATACATACGTTTTTCAAAAATACGAGTTTCAAAAGCAGTACGTTTCATGAAACCTTCAAGATCGGTAGCATTCATATCCATACCATGAACCGGACCACCTTGTTTATAACCCTCCTCTTCAGCACACATCCAACGGCGCACATCAAAATAGCGTTGTCCTTCGGCAAACAACTCGATACGACGCTCGTGACGGATCGCTTTTTCCTGCAACTCCCGGTTACCGATAATTTCCGGCTTAATATCTTTCAGTAAAGGAATACCGGCTCTATAACGAACACTGTCCACATACTGAATGATGCGTGCATCACCCGGATTTACATGATTCAAAGCTTCTGCATATAACAAATAGAAATCGGCCAAACGGAACAACATACCTGCTCGATATTTGGATTTCGGATTGTTTCCCTGATTCAACAAGTCACGGTTCATGCCTTTATAAAGTAAGTATCCCGAATAACTCATATCTGCTTTAGAATTATCGTCAGGCATTCCTTTATAAAAATAAATTTTCTTATCTGTTTTTTGCCATACTTTGCCGGAATAAGTTATATCCTGGTAAAAACGAGGTTCACGGTTCTTATACATATTCGGTATACCGTCTTCACCAATGCCCTCTTCTTTATACAAACTCGATTCTTCAATGCTCTTGCCATCACTCATCAAAAAGTCATCGATGGCTTCCTGGAGGACTCCGACACAACTGAATCCGCTAAAAATTGCACGCGGTGTACATCTACGCTCACGACCCTCACCATTTACGCCTCCCCAGGAGTTCTTACTACTTTGCCAAACAGCTTCGGAATTGTTAACGCTTACCTGAAACAACTGATAAAGTGACTCAGCCGGATCGATTTCACCATTTTTCATTACTTGATATAAAGAGTAGCGTCCCTTTGAATAATCGATAAAACGTTGTAAAGCATCCAATGCAGTCTTCCATTTCGTGTCATCTTTTGCCGGGAAAAGTTGCTTGCCTTGATTATCCTTCAAAGCAATAGCTTCGGGATAACCACCATTGAACAACGGACTTGCCGCATATACATGCAATTTAGCCAAGATAGCCAATGCCGCCCCTTTGGTTGGCGCTGCCGCACGCTCATTATTGATGGTGCCATCCGGATTCAGTTCTTTCTCCGGAAGTAGGTCATAGCATTCATTAAGTTCTTTATCGATAAAAGCGACTACTTCATCTACCGAATTTCTGTAATAGTCCAAATCAGCGGCCGAGGGATCAGCAATTTCGGTCATAATAGGAATTGGGCCATATAACTCAAACAACAGGTAATGATAATAGGCACGTAAGAAACGTGCTTCATTTTTCAAAAGAGCCAGTTCTTTTTCATCAATAAAGTCAGCCACATCGCCATTCTGCGGAATAACGTGGGCATAGGCAATGAACTCATTCGCCTGTCGTATCTGCTTATAAAGACTCCAGCGTGACAAAGTTGCCGATCCGGCATGATAACCGATTGTCGGAATCGTCTTCACATTGTTCTGTGCAGACTTCAATTCATCAGAAACAGCCGGCCAGGGATTGTCCAAACCGGTCAGATCGGCATAAGCACTCGTTATAATGATATTTGACACATCGGGAATACCCGTATAGATGTAGCGATGAAACCGACGTGCATAACTTGTGTTATTAAAAACTTCTTCCATAGTCATCTCCGCAGCCAGATCATCAGAAACATTCAGATAATCTTCACAACCGGAAAAGAGAGTCGCACTAAATCCAAGTGCCAGTATATAGGTGGATAAATTCTTAAATACTTTCATATAAATACTATTATTAATTTAGTTAGAATGTAAAGTCAAGACCAAAAGTAAATGTACGGTTCAAAGGATAAGGGAATCCTCCATTGCTGTTTCCTTGTTCGGGATCCCACATTTTAATATGATCCCATACACACAGATTGTTTCCTTGTACATAGAAACGTAATGCCTCTATATTCAACTTTTTCAGCAACTTTTTATCAAAATTATAACCTAATTCGATATTCTTCAGTCTCAGGAAACTTGCGTCACGCAACCACCACGTACTGGCTACCGTATTATTCTGGAAGTTGTTACTATGCATACGGGGAAACATTACATTCTGACTCGGATTCTGTTCTGTCCAGCGATCGGCTACCACCGAACGCACAGCAGATTCTTCAACTCCCCACTGGAAAGGGAAAAAAGTTGCGTCAGCTCCGGTTCCCAATACTGTCGAAGTGTTACCGGCTCCCTGAAAAAAGATACCTGCATAAAAACCTTTCCATTCAGCATTAAATCCAAAACCATAGACCACTTCGGGAACAGTAGGATTTCCTACATCTTCCTTCTGGTCATTACTGTCAATCTTACCATCACCGTTCAGGTCTTTGTATTTGATATCACCCGGACGCACACCGCTTGAAAGGCCGGAAACGACTCCGGGTTTTAATTCATAAGTACGGTTGAGCCCCTCACCATTGATGATAAAGTCATCATATGTATAAAGCCCCTCGGCAATATATAGTTTATTTGAGTTGAGTCGGGTGCCTCTTTTCTCCAACCAAGGATATACCTGTGGCACTTGATCGTATTCGATAATTTCATTACGGGCAAACGTAAAGTTTCCACGTGCACTCAGATTGACCTGCCCTATTTTCTGGTTAAGGGTCAGACTGGCATCCACTCCATGATTCTTCACAATACCGAAATTCTGCCAAGGCATCTGCTGGAAGCCGGTTACATTGGACACTGTATTACGCTGCAACAAAATGCTTTTACGCTTATTATTGAAATAGTCAACTTGCAAATCAATACGGTTGTCGAATAACCCGAGATCAATACCGTAATTCTTCTTTTCCTCAATTTCCCATGAAAGGTAAGGAGCTTCAAACCGGGCTTCGGTTATTCCATTACCAATACCTCCCATACCTCCCGTATCGCTGAAACCGAGATCATATCCTCCATTATCCTGTTTCATCGTACCACGATACAAGAAACGGTCGCCACCGGTATCATCATTTCCCGTACGGCCGATAGAAAATCTAAATTTCAACTTATTGACCACCTTCTTCAATACCTCCGGATAAAAGGGTTCGTTACTGACATACCATGCCAATCCCATTGCCGGGAAAAAGCCGAAACGATATCCTTTGGCAAAGGTTTCGGAACCTGTATAACCGAAGTTTCCTTCTATAAAATAACGCCCGTCATAGCCATATGTAGCACGTCCCACAAGTCCCTGCTTTCTGTAAGGTAGAGCATTATTATGATATTGAGTCTCTTTTTGCATGTAAAGAACCATGGCAGTCACATCGTGTTTCTGCGCAAAAGTCCGGTTATAGTTGAACGAAGTCTCAAAATATATCTTTTTATTCGAAGAGTTTTCCAGTTTCTCGGTCAATACGTCGCTGCCTTCCACTACTTTCTTAAATTGCAATCCACCGTTTTCATCACGTCCGGTCGCCAGATATTGAGTAGGTGTCTTTGTACGTTTTGCTATATATTTCATGTCTGCATCGAAACTGATCAGACCTTTCCAGTTCAGTCCTTTAGTGATAAAGTCTAATTTTTGGTCTACTTCCAGTTTCGACTGGATAGATGTTCTCCATTCTTTGGCATATCCAGAATTCATAAGCAAGTTATACGGATTCACCCGATTACCCGAAGGACGCGGATGTCCGGCAATTGTCCCGTCTGAGTATTCAGCAGGCATCAGGTAAGACGGGGTGCGGCACATCGAATTAAAAATAGTATTTGTACTTGTCCCCGGATAGTTTGTCTGCAAATATTGCCCACTTATATCTACTTTTACTAAAGTCGTTTTCGTTGCATCAAAATCAATATTACTACGTAAATTATAACGTTTTAGCCCGATATTATTGTCATACTCGTTTTTCTTACCTTCTTTAAAGATACCGTTCTCCTGATAAAACGCTCCGGAAACAAAATAACGCGCACGTTCGGAACCTCCCCTTACATTAAGAGTATAACGCATATTGTAAGTATGCTCTCTCAACATCTCCTTCAACCAGTCGGTATCGGGATAAAGATCACGATCGGCTCCCGGACCATACATGGCAATTTCTTCCGCTGTGCGTATACTGGCTGTTCCTTCATTATTTAAAGCTTCATTATACAGATCGAGTGTCTCCACCGAATTCATGAATTTAGGTAGACGAGTCGGAGTAAGCAAAGTGGACTCGGCACGAAGAGATATTTTGGGCTTCTGTGAATTTCCACGCTTAGAAGTGATCAAAATAACTCCGTTGGCACCCTCTGCCCCATATACAGCCGTCGCAGCAGCATCTTTCAGCAAAGTAAACGATTCAATCTCGTCGGGTTCGATATCTTGCATATTACGAGGCACACCGTCAACTAAAACCAACGGATTCGTACCTCCCTTAAAAGAACTTACACCTCTAATCCAAAACTCAGAGTTATCATATCCCGGCTCACCCGAACGTTGAACGGCAATCAGGCCCGGCACCTGTCCGGCCAAGGAATTAGTCAGATTTCTGTTAGATGATACTGCCAGTTCTTTAGGCCCGATGGCATTAATAGAACTTACTACACTATTTTTTTTCTGTTTGCCGTAACCAATTACCACTACTTCATCCAACAATTCGGTGTTTGGAAGCATTTTTATAGCCAAAATCTTTTCACCTTTATAGGTTATCCGCTGTGGCTCGTAGCCCACATACGAAAAAAGAAGTATGTCCCCTTTTTTGGCATTTATCGAGAAATTGCCATCTACATCGGTAATAACTCCTGTAGTAGTTCCTTCCAATTTAATTTGTACTCCAATCAAGGGCTGGCCATTCTCATCCACCACAAGTCCGGCGGCATTACGGACTTGGGCAAAGGCTGAATTAAGTCCGATAGATAATAAAAACAGAACAAAGCAAATTGATCTTAATACTTTATTCTTAAACGCATATTTTTCTGGTATCCCACCGATACGCTTACTGGCAGTATCGGTATCATGACTAATATGAACAGTTATCGGTAAAACTGATATTAGCATAAAAGGTTTTCTCATAAGCTTAAATCTTTTTTGTTGTGTAGGTTTTAAAATTAATTTTCAAGAAAAGAGATACTATCCATCTATCGATGCATAGTTCTGTCTGGGATCGGGTCTTTCTTATGTTTTCATAGGCGTAATAAATATGGTTTATACTTCATCTATACTGAACCATGCTGATATTAATTTGCACAAAACGGCTGATTTTATCAGAGTTCCTGTAGAACTTAAGAAAAGAAAAAACCTATGAAATAAACAGGTAAACGATATAAACGAAAAGGAGAAATTGTAAAGTGTAGTTCAGAATCCTAAAGAAATATACCTATTTTCCACCCCTGGATATTTTCTATGAAAAAGTATATAATCAAAAGCTAGATGATCAAATCATTGATAGTAAATAGTATAGAAAGCCATCTTATAGAAAGGAACTTTTAGAGTCATAATTACGATATTTTAAAAAAAGATATGCTTAAATAATTGTTTTATTAAAGTTATTAGTATATTTGCCACGAAAAAGAACCATTTATTACGAACTTTTAAAACTGTTAACTTCACAATCTAAAAGGTAGCATCTGTATGTATAATGCATAAAACTTTCCAAGTTCTACAGGAACTTTTCTCAAGTACTTTTGAATTTATTTATTTCCCAACAGAAGTGCATATTAATAACATTTTTATAGAAGATTATTGTAAAATAATTACTAAGTCAAAAGTTGTATACGGTATATCTTTGGTAGCATGAAAACAATCTGATGACATTACACTAAAATATAAATGCGAGTTAATAATTGAATTTACAACTATTAACTCGCATTATTAATTTATTTATATCAGTTGACGACTGTACCCCTTACATCCAATTCACGAATCGCAGCTACTGTACCATTACCCACCCCATCCGGAATGACCAATTTGATATAGCGTGCCGTGGATGATTTTACATAATATTTTAGTGCGGCATCCTGATTCGTAAAACCAAACTGACCGATCGATTCCCAATTCGTCCCGTCTTCACTGGCTTCAAAACGTACCACCTTTATCGGATTATTACTTCCTCGCCCACGTGGCAATAACTCTATCTGAGCTATTTTGACCCGATGATTCATATCGATAATTATTTCATAAGGTAAAGGATCAGATCCTCCCTGCCAACGCGAATGCCAGAAAGTCTCGACATTTCCGTCAATTAAATGTTTGGCATGTCCATTATTGCTGCCTTCACCCGAAGCCTCTTCGGTAGTGAACGATACAATTTTCCAATCTGTTTTAGAAAGTTTATCCCCTTCTTTAATAATGCTATAAGCTGCATAAACATCCTTATCAGCCCGTATAGTAGCATCAGAAGTTACCTCTGCTATTTGCACGGGTAACATATAATTTCCCGGCAGGACATCGTCTTTCAGTTTATAAGTTGCTGTAACCTGATTTACTCCACTATGAAGAATCGGAGTTTCGGGAGCCACATAGGCATCGGACGGAAGCATGCTGAAATAAGTACCGTGAGCCGTATTATAGGCATCAATCACCGACTGGCGGCTTTCCAAGCGACAGCTGATTTCCCATTTATTGGTGAATGGGACCCCGATCTGTACAGGTAACTCCTTTACTTCTGCCAGGTTGATCTCTTCTACTCCGGCATTCATAATAGTTACAATCGGCTCTGAAACTTTAAAACCCAACAACACAACAGAACGTCCTGAAACAAAAGGCATTCCACTGGATGTAGCACGTAAAGGCAACACATATTTCAAATGATCATATCCGGAGAGCTCTTGTATCTTAGCCGGGTCGTAAGTGAGCTCACCTTTCAACAGCCTTTCGTTTGCGGGAATATCGACAGAACTTTTTGTTAATTGATAACAGTCAGCAGGAAGAAGTTCATATGAGGTTCCATCGGCAATATTCATTGAATCGAGCAAAGCTTTGTCCACAGAAAAACTTACTACACTGGCAGTTGACTTCAAGCCCCCCTGTTGTATCCATAAATCTGCTGTATACTTTTCGCCTACATTATAAGATTGCAATGTATTAAACCCTTCCTGAGAAACAGCCAAAACCCCATCGGCTTTGGAACTTACATCAAAACTATCATCACAACTGCTCATAGACAGTGCGACGTAAGCTAACATTCCTATGTAATTAAATCTATTCATAAGTACATCTTTTTTATTTATTCAAAAATCACCATCCCGGATTCTGTACCAGATTCTTGGTCTTTCTCATTTCGGAATCAGGCATGGGATACAGATACATTTTCCGGTTAAATACAATCTGGCTTGCTTCCACTATGCGATTGAAATCTTCTTTATCATTCGACTCACCGCGTACATTCATTCCGTGCACATAGCCATTCTGACGACCTTCCCCGTTTTTATCAGCAATCATCCATCTTCTCACATCAAAATAGCGCTGCCCCTCTGTGGCCAGTTCAATCTGGCGTTCACGTTGAATGGCAGCCCGTTGCAATTCCTGATTACCACGAATAGCCGGATTCAAAGTCTCTATATCGGGTAATCCTGCACGCTCACGCACCAGATTGAGGTATTTCAAAACTCTCGCGTCATTAGGATTGACTTCATTGGCTGCCTCAGCATACATCAAATAGAAATCTGCCAAACGGAAAATAATAGAGGGACGGAACTGGGAGGCTACTCCCGGATTAGTTAAACTGACCGAACGATTGAAACGTTTGAAAAGCATATAACCGGTCAGGGTAGCCTGTCCCTCCTGTACGCCGGAGTTACCACCATTGTAAAATAATACCTGATTACAGCTCACTGGCCATTGACGTCCATTGAAAAAGACTGTATTATAAAAACGAGGTTCACGATTGAGATAGCGATTGCTGACAGTCACATTGGTATACTTCTTAGAAAAGTTATCATTCTGATCTTTGTAAGTCCCATACCCTTCTTCCTGATAAAGTGTAGACTGCGGCAAATAGGCTGTAGCCGAAACAGGGAAACCGTCTTTCATATAAAAAGCATCGACCAGTTCCTGAGTAACTCCAGTGGAACCTAAGCCATTTTTTTCGCAACGGGGAGCAATACGACGGTCGAAAGCATCACCATTCATTCCCCCCCAATCATTATTTGCCGTAGCCCAGATAATCTCATGTGTATATTTCTGAAACAGATTATACACAGACTTATCCGGATCAATGACAGCACCGTTATCGTCTTTATACTCTTTGTATAATTCATATCTTCCGGCCTCAGCATAGTCAATAAAGTCTTTACAAGCAGCAAGAGCTTTCTCCCACTTACCGGCGTCATAATCAGGAAACAGACGGGTACCATCCGGATTTGTCACCGACAGAGCTTCGCGGTATCCACCGTTTAAAAGAGGACTTGCAGCATACAACCACAATTTTGCCCGAACAGCCAAAGCAACTCCTTTAGTCGGCCAGGCACGATAGTCCTTATCTTCAAAAATAGGCTCCTGAGTCAATTCAGAAGCAACAGCTGTGAGCTCGGAATCAATATACTCTATTACTTCATCTACTGTATTCCGGGGTACATCCTGATCCTCAGTCGCATTGTATATTTTGTCCTTTACCAAGATGATCGGACCGTATTGTTCAAACAACAAATAGTGATAAAATGCCCGCATAAAACGCACATTGGCTTTCATCTGTGTCAGCTCGTCTTCCAACAACTGGTCTCCTTGGGTTCCCGTAGTCATTATCGGATGTGCTTTCTGCAAAAAAATATTAGCCTGACGAATGTATTTGTAACAGTCACCATAACGATGAAAACCCATGTTGGCAGCATTTCTATCCGAATTATTGTATTTGGAAGAGTTTCCATACCCAACGACCAGCTCATCACACATACCCGTCCAGGGATTTTTGAAAGCTCCCACATTCACGCTGTTAATCCCTGAATAATCGGGGATACCGGCAAAAACATTGGCATACCATCTCTTTGTATACGATACATTATCAAACACCTGTTCGGTATTCTGCAAACCTCCTGCAAGTTGATCGGAAACTCCCAAATAGTCGCAAGAACTAACAAAGCACAATAGCGCTATCAACAAAGTGTATATAGAATTTTGCTTTTTCATCTTTCTATTTATTAATCAATTTTGTCTTTTTAGAATGTAAAGTCTAAACCGAGAGTGAAAGTACGGGGCAAAGGATAATTCAAACCCGCATTGGCATTACCGGCTTCCGGATCGAAATATTTAATGTCATCCCACACAGCAAGGTTATATCCCATAATATAAATACGGGCAGCCTCAAAACCAATCTTATCCATAAATTTCTTAGGAAGCTGATAACCGAACTCTATATTTTTCAGTCGTAAGAAGGAACCATTACGCAACCACCAAGTGCTTGCCACCCGATTATTGGCATTATTGGCATTGTTCTTATGCAAACGCGGAATAATAACATCCTGACTGGGATTGTTTTCAGTCCAGCGGTCTAAAGCAAACGTACGATAATTGGACTGGTCGACGCCCCAAGAGAACGGATACCATCCTTCGGAAGTGGCTCCTCCCAGAAGAACAGATGTATTGCCTGCTCCCTGAAAAAAGATACTCGCATAGAAGCCTTTGTACTCAGCGTTAAGACCAAATCCATAAATAATTTCAGGAGTACTCGGATTACCCACTCCTCTTACCTGATCATAAGAGTCAATCACGCCATCACCATTTACATCGACATATTTGATATCACCCGGGCCAATCAGTCCTCCTAAAGTAGGACGTGGAAGTTCCGAACGGAGTTTATAGGTTTTCAATCCGTTAGCATTGGTACTGACTATAAAATCGTCTTCTGTATAAAGGCGGTCGGCTATATAAAGAGTATTCTCACTAACTCTTGTACCGGTAACAGCTTGATATCCATACTTCTGAGGTAGTTCATCATATTCAAGAATTTTATTCCGGGTAAAAGTAAAGGTTCCCCGAGCACTAAGTTTCAGTTTACCTATCTGTTGATTGAGATTCATCGACATATCTATACCCTGATTACGTACTTTACCAAAATTCTGCCACGGGTCTTGACGAAGCCCGCCCAATTGTGGAACAGTACGACGCTGTAACAAAATATCCCTACGCTCAGAACGGAAATAATCGAAGATAATATCGATGCGGTTATCAAACAGTCCCAGATCGAAACCATAATTCTGCTTGTCCTCAATTTCCCAAGCCAGATAAGGAGCGGCGAAACGTCCTTCAACAATTCCGTTACCAATTCCGTTAGTTCCGCCCGTATCACCGATACCCTGCGTAAATCCGCCGGCATTGGTAGTAAAAGTGGGACGATACAAAAAACGTTCCTGTCCGGTTTTATCGTTACCAGTCCGCCCGACAGACGCTCTTAGCTTTAGTTTATTTACCACTTTTTTTATTGCTTCCGGATAAAATGATTCATTGGAAAGGTAATAAGCAGCACCTATTGCCGGAAAAAAGCCAAAACGATTGCCTTCAGCAAATGCCTCAGAACCGGTATAACCAAAATTACCTTCAATAAAGTAACGCCCATCATAGCCATATGTAGCACGTCCTACGAATCCTTGCTTACGGAATGGAAGGGGAACATTATGCTGTTGCGTTTCTTTTTGCATATATAGTAACATTGCTCCCACATCATGCTTTCCAAATGTACGCTTATAGTTGATAGATGCATCGATATAAATTTTCTTGGTAGCAGATGTCGCACTGTTTTTTGGATCTTGAATATCCGGATTACCCGATACTACTGTGGAAAAAATCAGCTGCCCTAATTCATCACGGCCTGTGGCATGGTATCGTGTCGGATTATACTCGCGACGAATAATCATCTCACTATCGTAGTCATAACTTACATTTAAGTTTGCAGACAAACCTTTAGTAATAAAATCAAGTTTCTGGTTGACATTTACTTTCGATTGTATACCTGTCCTATATTCTTTGGCATACCCGGAATTCATTAATAAGTTATAAGGGTTACGCATGTTCGCATCTCTTTCCTGGGCATACGTGGCTACGGTACCATCACTGTACACTGCGGGGAAAGCATAAGGAGGCGTGATTAACATAGAACGGAAAATGGTGGAAGTACCCGTTCCCGGATAATTATTAATAAGGTATTGCATAGCGAGATCTACCCCTACAGTAGTGGTGGAAGATACAGCCATATCGATATTCGAACGCAAGTTAAAACGGTCTATACCAATATTGGTATCATAAATCCCATTCGGCCTGTTCTTGAATAATCCGCTTTCGTTATAATAGGCTCCCGACACAAAATACTTGGCTTTCTCAGTACCGCCGCGTACATTGAGTGTATAGCGATGACTAAAGGTGTTCTTCCGGAGAAGTTCGTCAATCCAATTGGTATTGGGATACAAATCCGGATCGTCGTTGTTACGGTAATGGGCTATCAGTTCATCTGAAAACTGCGGTCCTTCACCATCATTACGCAATGCCTCATTATATAAACTAAGATAATCGGCAGAACCTACAAACTCAGGAAGGCGGGTAGGTGATGAAATGGTGTGTTCGGTCTTAAAAGATATTTTAGCTTTTTCAACACGGCCACGTTTAGTAGTCACCAATACTACACCGTTAGCTCCTTCTGCGCCATAAATAGCAGTAGCAGCTGCATCTTTCAGAACAGAAAATGTTTCTATTTCATCCGGTTCAATATCGCTCATATTTCTCGGCACTCCGTCGACAAGTACGAGCGGAGAAGTTCCCCCGGCAAAAGTACTGACTCCACGAATCCAGAATTCAGCATTGTCATAACCGGGTTCTCCAGAACGTTGTACGGCGATCAGACCTGCTACCTGACCGGCAAGACTATTATTAAGGCTGCGGGAAGGAACAACAATATCTTTGGGCTTGATAGAACTCATGGAGACCACCACACTTTCCTTCTTCTGCTTACCGTAACCAACTATCACTACTTCATCGAGTGCTTTTGAGTCCTCATGCAAAACAACGTTGATATTACGACGTCCCTTTACTTTGATTTCTTCGGTATTATATCCCAAATATGAAACCAATAAAATGACATCGTCCGAGGGAAGCATCACTTCATAACGTCCTTCCATATTGGTAATGGCACCTATGGTAGGATTCCCTTTTACGACAACGTTAGCACCGATGATAGACTCACCTTTTGCATCAGTAACAACCCCGGTTACTTTAATTTTGTTTTTTTGCTGTGAAACCGAAGGTGTCGCAGAAGTCTCTTTTTTATAAATGATTATTTGACGGTCTTTAATGGTGAAACCATTATCGGTATGTGCCAGTAACTGCTCCAGTATTTTATCAACAGACTGGTTAACCACATTTACACTAACCTTCCGGTTTAAGTCAATAACACCGTCTCTATAAAAGATTATAAACTCACTATTCTTCTCTATTTCTTTAAAAACCTGTAATACGGTTTTCTCGGCAGATTGCATAGTAAAGACTTTGGTTTGAGAGTAAACACTTGAAGCATAAGCCATTTCGAATGCAAAAGTGAATAACAAAAACAAAAAAATACTTTTTATTGATAATAAAGTTCTTACTTTAGTCCTATCGGGACTAAAAATTCCATGATTATTCATACATTTGTACGATTTGATTAACAAATTTGTTTTTACGTAGTTTAATCTAATCAGGGGTTGGATGATATGAGGGTATTATCCAACCCTTTCTTTTAAAATTTAAGGTCCTTGTTTCATAGTATTAAAAATCACTTGGTTAATAAAAAATAATTATCTCTGGTCTCTATTTGTGCAGGTATAGTTTTACTTAATACTTCCAGAACATCCCGTAAATCGTCTCGTAAATCGAGCTTACCACTACAAGTCAATCCTATCAATCCGGAATCAGGTATGACACGCTTTCCATAATATCGAGATAGCCTTTCGGTTATGATTTCAATCTTCTCATGGTTGAAACAATAATAACCATCCACCCAACTTATATATTCAGACACATCTACTGTATTTACCCGTAGCCCGTCGTCTTGTCCGTCATAAGTCAACATATCATTGGGCTTCAGAACTTTTTTAGGATATTTATATGTATCCACTTCTACTTTACCTGATACTAGAACCACCGATTGATTTTTTGTAAAATCGTAAGCACTTACATTAAATTCCGTACCCAACACTTCTACTTCCATGCGATTGGTTTTCACAACGAAAGGATGCTTTTTATCAGGAGATACTTGAAGATAGACTTCTCCATTCACATAAATTTCCCGCTTATGTCCCGAAAACTCTGACGGGTATACTATACGGGTATTGGCATTTACGGCTACTCGGGTACCATCGGAGAAAGTTATGAAAGAACGCTTCCCCGAAGGAACAATTAATTGATTGTAACCGGTTTCATTTTCTTCGTCCAATTGGGTCTTTCCGGAACTAATAGCTATCTTACCACCTTCCTTGTAGTGCAACCTGCTTTCTTTCCCATCCATAACCAACTTACGTCCTTCCGATAAAATCAGCTGTATGTCATTACTGCTATCCGGCTCGGAAATACCGGCCAAACTGTAACAAGAACTTTCTTCATAAAATGAAATAAGTGAAAAAACAAAGTAACTGCTCAATGCCAACACTGATATGCAAGCAGCAATCCCGGCCACACGTAAGAAAAGCAACTGTTTTTTTCTTTTCACTCTTTTTTCCATCGCTACCTGCCGGCTAATTCGCTCCCAAAGTGTCCCCACTTCATCGTCTGTCATCCGTTTTTGAGGGCTTTCCGCCACAGCCATTAAAAAGCTTCGGGCCATACGTAATTCTCCGGCAAAAGTTTCATTTTCCTTTTCCAGTTGTGACCAGAACTTTTCACTTTGCTCCGTAGGGTGTTGCATCGAATCCAGGAAAGTCCCGTCATTCAACAAATCGGCAGCAGTATAATGTATATAGTGATTTTTCTCCATTTTCTTCTTTTCATAAAAAGACAAACAGAGTTTCGAAATCTACTCAGTGTAAATGGATTTTTTTTATTACTTTTTTATTATCTACTGATAAACAGAATATTAAAATAGAAAAAAGAATGGTAATATACCATACATTTCACGTAATCTGGAGAGAGAACGCTGAAGTAAATTATAGGCTGACTGATAATTAAGCCCCATCAATTCACAAATGGCACTGTAATCTAATCCTTCAAAAAAACGATAGTAAATAATCTCTCGCTGTCTGGGAGAGAGTGTATTTAGCAAATGAGCAACAGTATGCTTCTGAGAGGTTTCATCTTCTGTCTCAATCAGTTTTTCTTCAACCGATAAATCGAATTCATAATTGATATTGGAGATATAAGTGTCATGCAAATTCCCTTTATTGAAAACATTAAAAATAGAATTTCTTAATGAAGACATTAAGTAGATTTTAACATTATCCGGAGGAGAAGAGTACCTATCCTTCTGCCTATAAACATTCACAAAAACATCTTGAACACAATCTTTCACCATCTCTGTATCCGTCGTAAAACGGCATCCGTACTGATAGAGTTGCTGAACATACCGGGAATATAGCCATGCATAGGCATCGTCATCTCCTTTCAGAAACGACTGCCATTTTATCTTACTACTTTCAATAAGTTCATCATTATACATATTGCACGGCTTCTAACAATATCAGTTGCGCAAAATAAATAAAAAATCATCAAATGTAGTTAATGCAGCTCTCTTTTTAATTATAAAGTTCCTTTATAGTTGCTAATTTCCTCTATCGGAATAATTAGAGAGCGGACTATGTTTGATGCCAATTACAATAAGATTCATCTTCCACGGATAAAGGAAAACTCGAGAGAACAACTCTTTCCTGAATTTTATTGTTATATTTGCATATACTAAATTTTAAAGCCTTATTCAATATGTTCAATTCATTTGGCAATATTTTCAGACTAACCAGCTTTGGCGAATCCCATGGTAAAGGAATCGGAGGAGTGATCGATGGATTTCCAGCAGGTATCGTCATCGATGAGGAGTTTGTTCAGCAAGAACTAAACCGCCGTCGTCCGGGACAATCGGTAATTACTACCTCCCGAAAAGAAGCTGATAAAGTAGAATTCCTTTCAGGCATTTTCGAAGGAAAGTCTACCGGATGCCCTATCGGGTTTATCGTATGGAACGAAAACCAACATTCTAATGACTACAATAACCTGGAGAAAGTATACCGTCCGTCACACGCCGACTACACATACACCGTAAAGTATGGAATCCGCGATCACCGTGGCGGTGGTCGTTCTTCGGCACGTGAAACCATTTCAAGGGTAGTAGGCGGTGCATTGGCCAAATTAGCATTACGCCAATTGGGTATTCACATCACGGCATATACTTCACAGGTAGGTCCTATAAAACTGGAAGGCAATTACACGGATTACGATCTGGACTTGATCGAAACCAACCCGGTGCGCTGTCCCGATCCGGAGAAAGCAAAAGAAATGCAAGACCTGATTTACAAAATCAAAGGAGAAGGAGATACCATTGGCGGTGTACTGACTTGTGTCATCAAAGGTTGTCCTATCGGACTTGGGCAACCCGTATACGGCAAGCTCCATGCTGCATTGGGCAATGCTATGCTAAGCATCAATGCCGCAAAGGCTTTTGAATATGGAGACGGATTCAAGGGGCTCAAACAAAAGGGATCGGAACAAAATGACGTATTCTACAACAATAATGGCCGGATTGAAACACGTACCAACCACTCCGGAGGTATACAGGGAGGAATCAGCAACGGACAGGACATCTTTTTCAGGGTAGCGTTTAAACCGGTGGCTACTGTTTTGATGGAGCAGGAAACTGTAAACATAGACGGTATTGATACAACACTAAAGGCCCGGGGACGCCATGACCCGTGTGTATTGCCACGTGCAGTGCCTATTGTGGAAGCTATGGCAGCAATGACCATACTCGACTATTATTTATTAGATAGAATGACACAACTTTAACAACTATTGAACGTGAACGAAATTCAGAAATACATTGCAGAGAATGAATCGACGATGATGGAAGACTTGTTCAGCCTCATCCGTATTCCCAGTATCAGTGCATTGCCGGAACACCATGATGATATGCTGGCATGCGCACAACGCTGGACACAATTGCTACTCAAGGCCGGAGCAGACGAAGCCATCGTTATGCCTTCGAAAGGTAATCCGATTGTATTTGGGCAAAAGATAGTGGATCCGAATGCTAAAACAGTGTTGATATACGCTCATTATGACGTGATGCCTGCCGAGCCCCTCGACCTGTGGAAGAGCCAACCGTTCGAACCGGAAATACGTGACGGACATATTTGGGCACGCGGAGCCGACGATGATAAGGGACAAGCATTTATCCAGGTGAAAGCATTTGAATATCTCGTAAAATATAACCTGCTGGAGAATAACGTAAAGTTTATCTTTGAGGGAGAAGAAGAGATTGGTTCACCAAGCCTGGAAGCTTTCTGTGAAGAGCATAAAGAATTACTAAAAGCCGATGTTATCTTGGTATCAGATACCAGTATGTTGGGGGCCGACCTTCCTTCACTAACCACTGGACTGCGCGGTCTGGCTTACTGGGAAATCGAAATAACAGGTCCTAACCGTGACCTCCATTCGGGACACTTTGGTGGAGCGGTAGCCAATCCGATCAACGTACTTTGTGGTATGTTAAGTAAGGTAATTGATACCGACGGACGTATCACAATACCCGGATTCTATGATGCTGTAGAAGAAGTTCCACAAGCAGAACGAGAAATGATTGCCCACATCCCTTTTAATGAAGAAAAATATAAGGAAGCCATCGGAGTAAAAGAACTTTTCGGTGAGAAAGGATACAGCACTCTCGAAAGAAACAGTTGCAGGCCTTCATTCGACATTTGTGGTATTTGGGGAGGTTACACCGGGGAAGGTTCTAAAACTGTACTCCCTTCCAAAGCCTATGCCAAAGTATCATGCCGCCTGGTTCCCCATCAAGATCATCATGTGATCTCAAAACTTTTTGCTGACTACATCCGGCAGATCGCTCCTGCTACGGTAGAAGTAAAAGTGACTGCCATGCATGGAGGCCAGGGATATGTATGTCCCATATCACTGCCTGCTTATCAGGCAGCGGAAAAAGGATTTGAAATTGCTTTCGGGAAAAAGCCATTGGCAGTACGCCGAGGAGGAAGTATACCTATTATATCAACTTTCGAACAGGTGTTAGGTATAAAAACTGTATTAATGGGATTTGGCCTAGAATCGGATGCTATCCATTCTCCTAACGAAAACTTCTCTTTGGATATATTCAGAAAAGGAATTGAAGCTGTAGTAGAATTCCATCTGATATATGGAAAGAAATAATATATCCACTGCGGATAACACAGATTAATACAGAATTTTTTAGTTGAATTCTGTATTAATCTGTATCTGCCTCGGTAGACATTTTTATTTGGGTAATTCAAACATAAATGTAAACGATCTACTGTCTTTGAAATCTTTCACTACATCTCCTGCATAAACCTCTCCGTGAGTCAAAGACAATTTCTTAATACTTGCATTCGGACTAAAATCGACTTTATGTAAATCTATCCAGAAAAGGTTAGGAGTTAAAGTAGACTCAAAATAGTATACCCGATTTTTTTGATCGGAAACCGAACGCCAACGAGTGGAAGAAATGTAAGGCTTATCCGGAGTCGTAATTCCAAAAGGAACAGAAACATTACGCATGACGCTCAACACACTCGGTACGGCAATTTTTGCATCTGAAGTCTGCGGAATAGCATGAATATAGAAAGAAGCGCGTACAAAACGATCACTTGAACGATTAGTGCCCGGCAGCATATTTAAACCACCTACTTCCTTCCAATAATCATTCACAGCCAACTGTAGATCATAACGGGGTGAATTAGTCATCACCTGATACTCCTTACCTTCATGAATAATCAGATTTCCATCGATATATTCCAAAACAGCGGAATTACCCGTTTCATCAGTGATAGCCATGTGCAATGTAGATGCCGAACCATTAGGCATATCCGGAGCATCAATACGGAAAGTCTGTTTCTTCAACTCTTCTACAGCCTCACTTACCGTAGCAAAATTATCCAGCACATACTGTGTCCAAATGCTGATACCCATAACAGGACGAGTATCATTAGGACGGACATAAATAGATTCCGGCAAGAATAACAAGCTGGCAACCAGTCCTTTTTCGTTCATTCCGTCACAAGTACCGATATCATATCCGGTTGCTACAATGCTACCGTACTTCGAAATCCACTCTACCGTATTTCCTTTATTATATCCGGCCCGTTTGATACCGCGAGGGAAAAGATACAGGTTAGACTGAATATCCTCTTTCCAATCCATTGTACGCCCGGTGATTACCATATTGTCCGGACCAATATATACTGCACGCGTACATGCTTTTACCGGTTGTCCACTCCAGATAAAATTTACAGCTATGACAATCAATGTTGCCATCATTATTTTTCTTCTCATACTCTTTATATTAAAATGGTTTTGTTATCTGCATTTAGATAACAAAACCATAGAGTATTAGTTTTATTCAAAGGCGGGTACTTCCGAAATACTTCCGTATCTATGATATTCAAAGGCAATACTTTGCTCCTTAATATAATGTATCAGCTCTACCCTTCCGTTTTTCACCGGAGGCGCCGCTGCAATATGTTTGTCAGCTTGTGCAGCCGCCTTATATATTTTCATCGGTATCTCAAGGGAACAAGCACGGTACTAACCATGATTCTCCCGGTTCCAATGTCAATGCCCGCAGTAATTTTTCATTTTTTATTCGTTATCATTGGCCCCACTACATTACCCGGATTCCAAACACTCCCCGCTTTCATGCTGGTAGCCACATCAATCAGTTTCTTTTGGAAGTTCTTATCTTCATATACCGAACGCTCAGCCAACAACAACGAACAGGCAGAACACTTCTGTCCCGCATTACCAAAAACTGATATGACAATATTCATAATAGTATGATCACGATCCCCCGAGGCAGTCAGAATAATGACATTCTTCCCTCCGGTCTCTGCCGAAAGCGGAGTAGCCGGAATAGCTTTTGCTATGCTACGGGCCGTATCCGTTCCACCAGTCAAGATAATATGTTTCACCTTACAATCACAAAAACATCGTAGGGCTGAACATAACGGCACGATAGCTATGCAAAGTCTGCAATGCCTGCTGTGAAAACCGATCAAAAAGAAGATGTCGGTTCATAATAACATATTTAAGGAGATGTGTATCTGCAAATGCATAGATATTTCACCAATAATCCATCATCTTTTTGATGTTTTTCCAGAAGTCGGAAATTACATTCCTTTTTTGATACCCGATTTAATCAACCATGCATTCACCGGATAGGACACCATGAATCCCAAAAGCATGGCAATCTGCATCATAAACCAGAATGTCCAGGATGTTTTTTCCAGAGATTCATCTTTAAAAAGTATAAAAGTAGCAACAGCCATCCAGCTATACATCCCTACCTGCCAAGCTAATAATGAAAAAAAATCGGCCTTAAAGGCACGAGAAACAGCTTCACGAAAAGAGATAGCTTCCATTTCGCGAATTGCAATAAATTGAAAGAAAACACCGAGAATCAATGCCAATACAAAATCGAGTGCCCAGCTACCTGCTATTAAACTTCCTCCTATCTGCAAAGGTACCCAGTATGTAAACCATTCTCCGATAATATCCGCCAAAGTGCAACCGGCTCCACAATGAAGTGCCGACAAAGTGATAGACTGCCATTGTGGACGTACTTCAGACATATCCATCTCCATCGATATCTTCATATCCATTTTCATATTCTCCATAGGTACTGTTGCCACCATATTATCTTTTCGGACACCAAAAGTATAATAAGCAAACAAAGCGAAATAATGGCCCCATAATCCGGTAAGTACCCACACTATATTCATTATTTTCATGGATTGCCTGTGAAATATTACATTAATTGCCAGAATAAGGGCTATGATAAGACCGGCGCATACAAAAAAACAAGATACCGCGTTGAAAAACATTGTATTCATAAGGCTCGTTATTAATTGATAAGTGGTATTAATAACGAGCTTTTTATAAAATAGTTCAGTTAAAATTATGTATTAACAAAACAGAAGCCCTATTCAAACGCTTTCCGATAAGTGCATCCATTTTTCCATTCGGAACAGCCATAAGCAGTTTTACCCTTGATTATCACTCCCTTTCCGCAAACCGGACAAAGTTTCCCTACCAAAGAATCTGTTTCTTTTAAGGCATCCGCCCGAACAGATTGACCGGTAGAAGACACATCGACTGTTGCAGGCTCCGATTTACCTTTCTTTTCCTTCGGAGTAGCAGATTTCCGTTCCCGTCTTTTCGGTTCTTTCTTTTTCTTTTCTTCTTCTACCACTGTAGCCTCCTGAATGGTGATACGACGGTTCGTATTATCAGATAGCACACTATTTACTATCTCAGACACCATTTGCTTCAATTCTTCCAGGAATTGACGAGCATCGTAAGTTTTCTTTTCTATCTCACGCAATTTCTTTTCCCAGATACCCGTCAGTTCAGCCGACTTCAGCAACTCTTCATGAATCAACTGAATCAATTCCACTCCGGTAGGGGTAGCTATCAGATTCTTCTTTTCCTTACGGATATAGTTACGTTTAAAGAGAGTTTCGATAATAGCTGCACGAGTAGAAGGACGGCCGATACCATTTTCTTTCAATGCATCCCGAAGTTCATCGTTATCCACCAGCTTGCCGGCTGTTTCCATCGCACGAAGCAGGGTAGCTTCCGTATAGGGTTTAGGCGGCTGAGTCCATTTTTCATTCAAATCCGGTATATGCGGACCACTTTCCCCTTTCACGAAAGCAGGAAGCACGTTTTCATCTTCACCTTCTTTTTCTTCATTCGGATCTTTTACGTCTTTGGCAAATACTACCCGCCATCCCGGTTCCAGAATCTGCTTACCGGTTACCTTGAACTCGATACTATCAACCTCTCCCATCACTGTTGTAGTAGAAACTTTGCAATCAGGATAAAAAACCGCTATAAACCGGCGAGCTATCAAATCAAATACCCTACGCTCCATATCCGTCAGGTTTTGCGGATGAACTCCTGTAGGAATAATGGCATGGTGATCGGTTACTTTCGAACTATCAAAAACCTTTTTCGACTTAGGCAATGAAGCTCCTGCCAACGGCGTAGTAAGTACTTCATAATCTTTCAGTCCTTTCAGGATATTCGGACACTTAGGATAAATATCGTCACTCAGGAAAGTAGTATCTACACGTGGATAGGTGGTCACTTTCTTTTCATAAAGAGATTGGATAAGTTTCAGAGTTTCATCGGCAGAATAGGCAAACTTCTTATTGCATTCCACTTGAAGAGAAGTCAAGTCGAACAGACGGGGAGCATACTCCTTTCCGTCTTTTTTAGCCACAGAAGTCACGACAAAAGGCAGATCTTTAATGCGTTCCACCAATGCCATCCCCTCTTCACGATTAGCTATCGGATCAATGCCCCGGTTCTCTGTTTTCTTAGCCTTACCACCGGACTTTTCTTCCTCAGCCGCCAGCTCTTCATCACTTTTACGAATAAGGGCCGAGAAAGTTGTATCGCGATACATGGTTTTCAGTTCCCAATATTGTTTAGGCTGAAAATTTTCAATATCCAGTTGCCTGTTGACGATCAGTGCGAGTGTAGGGGTCTGTACTCGTCCGATCGAAAGCACTTGCCGATTCTGCCCATATTTTACAGTATAGAGCCTCGTGGCATTCATCCCCAGCAACCAGTCACCAATAGCCCGGGACATCCCCGCCTCATAAAGTGGTTGAAAATCCTTCTGATCTTTTAGTTTTGCAAATCCTTCTTTAATAGCTTCTTCTGTCAGTGAAGAGATCCACAAACGTTTTACCGGACACCGCGCTCCGGCTTTCTGCATCACCCACCGCTGAATCAGTTCTCCCTCTTGACCGGCATCACCGCAGTTTATTATCTCATCAGCCTTTTGCATCAATCCCTCAATAATATGGAATTGTTTCTCGTAAGTAGGATTCTCTATCAGTTTGATGCCAAAACGTGGAGGAATCATAGGCAGGCTGCCCAAGCTCCATGACTTCCAGCCGGGAGTATATTCGTGAGGTTCTTTCAGGGTACAAAGATGACCGAATGTCCAGGTAACCTGGTATCCGTTTCCTTCAATATACCCTTCTTTCCTTTCGCGGGCTCCTAAAATATCAGCAATATCACGTGCCACAGAGGGCTTTTCGGCTATGCAAACTATCATTTGTTTTTCTTATTATAATGAGAATTGAGCAGACAAAGGTACAAAAAAATAGGAAGGGAGAAGTAGTAATCCGTCTCCATTTATTTTGTAGCTTTGCTTCGTATAATCTTTAAAATCCGAAAAAACATGAAAAGCTACAAATTATTATTGGCATTTACCTTATTCCTTGCATTTGCTTTCAATATGAAAGCACAATACGTTCACGAACGTTCCGACCAATATACGCCTCCTGAAGATAGTCTGGTAATACAAAAACTACATCACTGGCAGGACCAGAAATTTGGAATGCTGATTCACTGGGGTTTATATTCTGTTGCAGGAATCGTAGAATCATGGTCTATCTGTTCGGAAGAGGCAGATTGGATTCCACGCGACAGCACTATGGCCTATGAAGACTACAAAAAATGGTATTGGGGGCTGAAAGATTCATTCAATCCTACCCGTTTCGATCCGGAGCAATGGGCACAAGCGGCGAAGTCAGCAGGTATGCGCTATGCAATATTTACAACTAAGCACCACGACGGATTCAATATGTTCAATACGGCTTTCTCCGATTTTTCAATAGCCAAAGGCCCCTTCCAAACAGATCCCCGGGCAGACGTTGCCAAATACGTGTTTGAGGCTTTCCGTAACAATGATTTAATGGTAGGAGTCTATTTTTCTAAACCGGACTGGCATTCGGAATATTATTGGTGGCCGCGCTACGCCACTCCCCGACGTACACAAAATTACAACATTGACAAGAATCCCTGGCGTTGGAATCAGTTCAAAGAGTTCACTTACAATCAAATCGGAGAGTTAATGCATAACTACGGTCCGATCGACATTTTATGGTTAGACGGCGGATGGGTAAACAATCCCGGAACGAAGTCAGTTTTAGACATGGACCGTATTTCACAAATGGCACGACAGGCACAACCGGGTATTTTATTCGTAGACCGTACCATCCATGGCAAATATGAAAACTATCAGACCCCGGAACAGCAAATTCCGGACAAACAACTCCCCTACCCGTGGGAAACTTGTATGACACTGGGAGTAGACTGGGGATATACTCCGCATGCAGTATTCAAATCACCAGTTACAGTAATAGCAAAACTAATGGAAATCGTAGCAAAAGGAGGAAGTTTATTACTTGGTGTAGGTCCTACCCCCGAAGGGATATTACAGGATGAGATTGTCAGCCGTCTGCAAACCATAGGAGGATGGATGAAGAAGAATGGTACGGCTATCTACAACACTGTTACAACACCCCAATATTATAGTGAAGGTATCTGGTTTACCATGAATAAAGATGGAAAAACGATGTATGCATTATATAGTAATCCGGAAACTGAAAAGTTTCCCGACTATATAGAATGGGAAAACAATATCCCTGCAAAAAGAAGTGCCATCTATTGTTTACAGAACGGGAAAAAAGTAAAATGGGAAATAAAGAATAACCGAGTACGTGTCTACCTGCCTCAAAACCTAAAGACAGAAGTTAATGCACTCGCATTCTCTTTTGCCAGACAAGCTATTCAATAAAGCGCAAAGGACAAACATCCGATAATAAGCCAACGGATAGAACCCAAAAGAGGCGAAGTATTTTTCATACTTCGCCTCTTTATTGTCATTCTTTAAAGATGGTCTTTAATCCTCATCCATCAGGATTTCCAGAATCTGACAAGCAGCCTTGGCCACCGGAGTACCCGGACCAAAAATAGCAGCCACACCAGCTTTATACAAGAAATCGTAATCCTGAGCAGGTATTACACCACCGGCAATTACTACGATATCTTCACGTCCCAGTTTTTTCAGTTCTTCAATAATCTGCGGAACCAAGGTCTTGTGTCCGGCAGCTAACGAAGAAACTCCCACTACGTGAACATCATTCTCTACCGCCTCACGAGCTGCTTCGGCAGGAGTCTGGAACAACGGTCCCATATCCACGTCGAAGCCACAATCGGCATATCCGGTAGCTACTACTTTGGCACCACGATCGTGACCGTCCTGGCCCATCTTTGCAACCATAATACGGGGTTGACGTCCCTCTTTCTTTGCAAACTTCTCAGTGAGTTCGCAAGCGCGCTTAAAGTCAGCGTCGCCTTTGCTTTCTGATGAATACACGCCTGATATAGTTCTGATTATTGCTTTATAACGTCCTACTATTTGTTCGCAAGCATACGAGATTTCACCCAATGTAGCACGAACACGGGCAGCTTCTACCGCCAACTCGAGCAAATTGCCCTTACCGGTTTTCACACATTCAGTGATAGCGGCCAGTGCCTTGTCCACTTCGGCCTGATTACGACCTTCTTTCAAACGTTTCAGGTTCTTGATCTGCTCTTTACGAACAGCAGTATTGTCTACTTCAAGAATATCAATCGGATCTTCTTTTTCAAGACGATACTTATTTACACCGACAATGGTCTGCGATCCGCTGTCGATACGTGCTTGTGCACGGGCAGCCGCTTCTTCGATACGCATTTTCGGAATACCGGTCTCGATAGCCTTTGCCATACCTCCCAACTTCTCGATTTCCTGAATATGCTCCCAAGCACTGTGAGCCAATTCATTGGTCAGAGATTCCACATAATAAGATCCACCCCACGGGTCAACGTTCTTGCAGATATAAGTCTCTTCCTGAATATAGATCTGAGTATTACGGGCAATACGTGCAGAAAAGTCTGTCGGCAAAGCAATAGCTTCATCGAGAGCATTGGTATGCAACGACTGGGTATGTCCCAGTGCAGCAGCCATGGCTTCGATACAAGTACGTCCCACATTGTTGAACGGATCTTGTTCTGTCAATGACCAACCGGAAGTCTGAGAGTGCGTACGCAGTGCTAGAGATTTCGGGTTCTTCGGATTGAATTGCTTCACAATCTTCGCCCATAACATACGTGCTGCACGCATTTTGGCAATTTCCATAAAGTGATTCGTTCCAATGGCCCAGAAGAAAGAGAGACGCGGAGCAAAAGCATCAATATCGATACCTGCGGCAACACCTGCACGGAGATATTCCAAACCGTCAGCCAATGTGTAAGCCAATTCGATATCGGCTGTCGCACCAGCCTCCTGCATATGATAACCGGAGATAGAGATAGAGTTGAACTTCGGCATCTTCTGTGAGGTATATTCAAAAATATCAGAGATGATTTTCATTGAGAATGCAGGTGGATAAATATAAGTATTACGCACCATAAATTCTTTCAAAATATCATTCTGGATCGTACCGGCCATCTCCTCGAGTTTAGCTCCTTGTTCCAGTCCGGCATTGATATAGAATGCCATGATCGGGAGTACAGCACCGTTCATAGTCATAGATACGGACATCTTGTTCAAAGGGATACCATCAAACAAGACTTTCATATTCTCGAGTGAACAGATGGATACACCGGCCTTACCCACATCACCTACCACACGTTCGTGGTCGGGGTCATAGCCGCGGTGTGTAGCCAAGTCGAACGCAACCGACAGACCTTTCTGTCCGGAAGCCAAGTTACGGCGATAGAAAGCATTTGACTCTTCAGCTGTAGAGAATCCGGCATACTGGCGGATAGTCCAGGGACGAAGAGTATACATCACTGAATACGGACCACGCAAATAGGGAGGAAGACCGGCAGCATAGTCCAGGTGTTCCATTCCTTCAAGGTCTTCTTTGGTATAAACAGGCTTTACGCAGATGTGTTCCGGAGTCTTCCAGTTGGCTTCGATTCCGTTAGCCTTTTGCCATTCCGCACCGTTAGCGGGCTGGAATGCTGCGTAGATATCTAAGTTTTTAAAATCTTTTCTCATCTTACTTCAATAATTTAGCGTTGAACTCTTTAAGTGTTTCCAGTACATTGACACGTACATGGATGAAGTTCTCGATACCGGCAGCTTTCAGCTCTTCGGCACATTCCGGATTTCCGGCAATGATGAACATGGCACGACCGTTCAAGGCCCGGAAGGCCGGAATAGCGTACTCTGCATATTCGTCATCGCTTGAGCAAAGCACCACAATATCAGCTTTGGCAGCCATCGCTGCTTCCACGCCTGCTTCAACCGTTTCAAAACCAAGATTATCAATCACCTCATATCCGGCACAAGCCAGGAAGTTACAGGAGTATTGTGCACGTGCCTGACGCATAGCCAGATTACCGATTGTCAGCATAAAGGCCTTCGGACGTTTGCCGCTGGCTTCCGTTTCCAGGCGTAATGCCTCAAATTGACTTGCAGCACGATCGAAGTTCAATGTAGCAACATCTTTTTCGCAAGTATCGTGCCCGCCACAACAACAGGTCGCTTCTACCGGTTTCTTATCACCGGCTTTTTCATTGAAATTAGGGAACTGGTTAGTACCCAACAGGACTTCACGACGCTGAGCCACCGCTTTATGGCGCGCTTTGTTACTTTCGTTTACAGCCGCCTGAACAGTACCGGCTTTCAAAGCAGCATAGAAGCCGCCTTCTTCTTCAACGGCAAGGAAGATTTCCCATGCCTGCTTAGCGATAGATACCGTAAGGTTTTCAATATAGTAAGAACCGGCTGCCGGGTCAATCACTTTATCGAAGTGTGATTCTTCTTTCAACAGCAACTGCTGGTTGCGGGCCAGACGTTCGGAGAATTCATCGGGAGTTTCATAGGTTTTATCGAAAGGAACTACCGTCATTGAATCTACGCCTCCCAATGCAGCAGACATTGCTTCTGTTTGTGTACGAAGCAGATTCACGTGAGCATCAAACAATGTCAGATTGAAAGTAGATGTTTCGGCATGTACCTTCATCTTGGCAGCACAACGGCACTCACCGTTAGGTCCCTTGTTTTCGCAATCACGCAGACATTCGGGATTGTAAGAAGCCACAATGTTTGCCCACAACATACGGGCAGCACGGAATTTTGCAATTTCAAGGAAATAATTAGAACTGATACCAAAATTAAACTTAATTTTCTTAGCCACGATGGCAGCGGGAATCTCGGCTTCAGTCAACTGATTCATATATTCATTACCCCATGCCAATGCATATCCCAGTTCCTGAGAAATATAAGCACCCGCATTATTCAGGGTCAGTGCATTCACATTCAGCACACGATATTTGGGTAATTGTGCAGTAGCCTCGATCAGGGCTTTGGCTGTTTGCACCATGTTTCCCTTTTCTTTGCCTTTGGCCAGCATCTTATTGAAGAAGTCATAATTGATAGAGCCTTGCAACTTCGTCAAATCATAATCCTTTTTCTGGAAATAAGCTACCAACAAATCGGCAAGCTCCACTACATGTCCCTGACAGGTAGAAAAATTCAGTTCAACACATTCTGCACAAATGTCGTTCAACAATGTCTCAATGTATTCCGCATTGAGTTCTTTTGCTTTTACATGGAAAGAAAGAGAATCGATGCCTTTGTTCAGAATATCCAGAGCTTTCGCATTGGCTTCTTTCGGAGATTCCACCTTAATCTCCTGACGAACCAACCACTCATTACTATTCTTCTTCGTGCCTCTTAAATAAGGGAATTCTCCGGGAAGCGCATCGGTTGTTTTAAGTCCTTCCAGGTCTTCCATCCGGTAGAAAGGTTTTACCTTGAATCCTTCGTTTGTCTTCCAAACGAGTTTCTTCTCAAAATCAGCTCCTTTCAGGTCAGCTGTGACCTTCTCCATCCACTTCTCGGTGGAAACAGGAGAAAAATCTGAGAAGAGTTTTTCTTTACTGTCTGCCATAGTTTATTTATTTTAAATTAAAATAAGATTGTTATCTCAATTTATGTCTCTAATTCTTTAATCAAAATGTAAGATTGCGACTTGCAAATATACTGAAATACTCTAAACCTCACGCTTTTTTTAGGGAAAATTCGCACTACCTGCTACCCCTGTGACTTCCCCAAATAAAAGGCAGGCAAATATTTGATTACCTCCGAGGTTATAGCTAATTTTGCACCCGTTTACATAAAATTATAAACTACTATATTATGGATTGGTTACAAGATTTATTATGGAACCCCAACTCCGTAGCCCACATCGTCTTCCTCTACGCTTTCGTAGTGGCGGCAGGTGTCTATTTGGGAAAGATCAAGATCTTCGGAGTCTCTTTAGGGGTTACCTTTGTTTTGTTTGCCGGCATCCTAATGGGACATTTTGGCTTCACAGGCGATACCCATATCCTACATTTCATCCGCGAATTCGGATTGATATTGTTCGTATTCTGTATCGGTCTTCAGGTGGGGCCTTCTTTCTTCTCTTCATTTAAGAAAGGCGGAATGACCCTAAACATGCTGGCCGTAGGAATTGTGGTATTGAACATTGCCGTAGCAATGGCGCTCTATTTCATTCTGGGAGGCAGAATCGAGCTCCCCATGATGGTAGGTATCCTGTACGGCGCAGTCACAAACACCCCGGGACTCGGTGCCGCACAAGAAGCACTGAATCAATTGAGTTATTCCGGTCCGCAGATTGCATTAGGTTATGCCTGTGCTTATCCGTTGGGAGTAGTAGGTATCATAGGCTCTATCATCGCAGTGCGTTACATCTTCCGCATCAACTTCGCCAAAGAAGAAGAGAACTGGAATCAAGAGACTGACGGCACTCACCACAAGCCACACCTTATGAGTCTGGAAGTACACAACGAAGCCATCTACGGAAAAACCCTGGGCACAATCAGCAGCTTCCTCGGACGTCCGTTTGTTTGTTCGCGCATCCGTAAAAACGGGCACGTCAGCATTCCAAACCACGGCACTATCCTGGAACAGAATGACCAGTTATTTGTGGTATGTTCAGAAGAAGATTCAGATGCCATTGTAGCCTTTATCGGACGCGAAGTGCAAGTAGACTGGGAGAAACAGGATATGCCGATGGTATCACGTCGTATCTTGGTAACCAAACCGGAAATAAACGGAAAGAAGCTCGGTATGCTGAACTTCCGCAGCATGTATAATGTCAACATTACCCGTGTCAACCGTTCGGGTGTCGACCTGTTTGCTAACCCCAACCTGATACTGCAAGTGGGTGACCGTGTCATGGTAGTAGGCTCCGAAGACGCTGTAGAACGGGTAGCCAGTGTACTTGGTAACTCTTTGAAACGCCTCAACGAACCGAACATTATCACATTGTTTGTGGGCATCTTCCTGGGTATCCTGTGCGGTAGTCTTCCCATTGCATTTCCGGGTATGCCGACTCCTGTCAAGCTCGGCCTTGCCGGCGGACCGCTGGTGGTAGCCATTCTGATAGGACGTTTCGGACACAAACTACATCTGGTAACTTATACAACTCAAAGCGCCAACCTGATGATACGTGAAATCGGTATCGTTCTCTTCCTTGCCAGTGTAGGTATCGAAGCCGGAGCAAATTTCGTGGATACGGTAATCCATGGAGATGGTCTGCTTTATGTAGGTTGCGGTTTCCTGATCACGATTATTCCTTTGCTGATAATCGGGGTCATAGCACGTTCGTATTATAAAATCAATTACTTCATGCTGATGGGATTGATTGCGGGTAGCAATACCGACCCTCCCGCATTGGCCTATTCCAATCAGGCAACCGGTAGCGACGCACCGGCAGTAGGTTATTCTACCGTATATCCGCTATCGATGTTTCTCCGTATCCTTGCGGGACAAATGATATTGTTGCTAATGATGTGATAACGATACACCCTGATACAGCAATGGCCAGTTACCATGTTTTTATTTACATAGTAATTGGCCATTTCTATATGGTAACAGCTTCTATTACAAAGCCAGTTTCTTCACCACAAATTCTTCTATAAACCTTACCGTTTCATCAATTCCCAATACCGAAGAATCGATGCAAAGATGATAGGTCGCAGCTGCTCCCCAGGTTTTATAGCTATAGTAATTATAATATTCTGAACGCTTCTTATCCGCCTTATTCATTTTTTCTGCGGCTGCTTCTTCAGAAATTCCGTGGATGCGACACAGACGGGCTATACGATCCTCTTGCGAAGCAGAAATGAAAATATTGGCACAACGGGGATGTTCACGCAAGATGTAATCGGCACACCGCCCCACAAACACACAGGATTTATTTGCCGCAAGATGCCGGATGACATCACTCTGGATTTTAAAAAGAGCATCATTGCTCAGGCAATTGGTGCAAGGCATGGCACCATCACTAATAAAAGGAAAACGCATCCCAAACAACCCGCCGATAATACCCTGAGAGGCTTTCTCGTCGGCTTTCTCGAAAAACTCCCGACAGAGTCCGCTTTCCTCCGAAGCCAGATTAATCAGCTCTTTATCATAGAAATCGATGCCTAACCTGGCTGCCAATTTTTCTCCGATCTCTTTTCCGCCACTGCCCAACTGACGGCCGATATTGATGACATAATTACCATTCATAGTACTTTTGTATATTGGTTCAATAGCAAACATACACATTATTTCCGAAAGAAGAAAATAAATAATGTACCAATATACAGAGTGCCGCATTTCTTATCAATTGGTAACTTTTATCCATTTTCAGAGTCGTATCTTTGCAGCCGCTAAAAAAATAAACATTGTTTTTATGAAGGACAGCATTGACTTCGGAAATATGGAAATTCCGAGACTATTCAGGAAATTATTGATTCCAACAGTACTTGGAATGGTCTTTTCCGCCGTGTTTGTAATCACCGACGGTATATTTGTCGGTAAAGGTATAGGCAGTGATGCCCTGGCAGCGGTCAACATCACGGCTCCGCTATTTATGATAACCACCGGCATCGGACTGATGTTTGGAGTGGGCGCATCTGTTGTAGCTTCCATTCACCTGTCACAAGGTAAACGAAAAGTTGCGAGTATCAACATCACACAGGCACTTGCCTTTTCGGCCTTACTTATTCTAGTGCTATCGTCACTCTGCTGCTATTTCGCGGAGCCTATCGGCCGATTACTCGGCAGCTCGGAACGGTTGTTGCCTCTGGTGGTGGAGTATATGAATTGGTACGTACCTTTCCTCGTATTCTACCTGCTCCTAAGCGCCGGCATGTTTTACATCCGCCTGGACGGATCGCCCAACTATGCCATGATGTGCAACGCCGTATCGGCCATTATCAATATCATACTCGATTATGTCTTCATTTTCCAATTGGGCTGGGGAATGATGGGAGCTGCTTTTGCCACCAGCCTGGGCACTATGGTCGGCGGATTGATGACACTCATTTATCTCCTCCGTTTTTCCCGTAACGTAGGTATTTACCGTATCAAGCTGAGCCGGAAAAGCATGCGGCTTACCTGCCGTAACATCGGCTACATGATCAGGCTGGGATCTTCCGCCTTTATCAGCGAGGCATCCATTGCCAGCATGATGTTCCTGGGGAATTATGTATTTATCAGCCATTTGGGAGAAAGCGGTGTAGCCGCATTCAGCATTGTATGTTACTTCTTTCCTATCATTTTTATGGTATACAATGCCATCGCCCAATCGGCACAACCCATCATCAGCTATAATTTCGGACAACAGAACCCGGGACGGGTTGCACGTACCATCCGGTTGGCATTGAAGACAGCTTTAGGCTGCGGCATTTTTTTCTTTGCCGCCACTCTGGTATTCAATCACCAGATAGTCGGGCTGTTTATCGATAAAAGCTACCAAGCCTATGATATTGCGGTAAACGGTATTCCTTACTTTGCAGTCGGCTATCTGTTTTTTGCGCTCAACATAGTGGGCATCGGCTATTATCAAAGTATCGAACGTGCCCGGCGCGCCACTGTCATCACTCTTTTCCGGGGAACATTGTTCATGCTGGCAGGTTTCCTGCTCTTGCCTCCGGTGCTGGGAGTAAGGGGCATTTGGCTGGCCGTTCCTTTGGCCGAACTGCTGACCTTATTGCTTATTATCGGAATTTACCTGAAGGACTCTTTCGCCGTTCGCCGATGATACGTATCTTTGCATCACTCAAACAGATGCAAAGAGTCTTATGGAAACATTTATTGAAAAGTTCAGAAACAGCTATCATCTTTCAGAAAACGACACGCAAACCCTGCTCAGCTATATGGAGGAGATCCGTTTCAAAAAGAAAGAAGTCATCGTCCATGAAGGCTCCAAAAACGGAAATCTGTATCTGATAAAGCAGGGCATCTGGCGTGCCCATTATCTGAAAGATGGAGTGGACACTACCATTTGGTTTGCCGGTGCAGGCGAAGCTGCCTTTTCGGTATGGGGATATGTGGAAAATACTGCATCGCACATCACGATTGAAGTCATGTGCGATAGCATAGCCTACTGTATTCCGGGATCAACCCTGAACAATCTTTATGCTTCATCGCTCGGACTCGCCAACCTGGGACGGCAACTGATGGAACGGCAACTGCTCAGCCTCGAAAACTGGCTGATCAGCGCCGGAAGCCCCAAAGCTAAAGAACGTTATCTGACCCTTATCAAAGAACATCCCGAACTATTACAAAATGTGCCTTTAAAGCATATAGCCTCTTATTTGTGGATTACACCACAGTCGCTGAGCAGAATCCGGAGAGAAATGAAAATGTAATTTCGGAGCTTGACACAGCGACAGAGCGGGTGAAGACCTCAACAGAGGCTTTGCCATACTCCTCTTTCCATATTTCTCTCGTTATACCAATCATTCGCTCCATTTAGTCCTCAATCTCTTTCCTTTCTATCTCTTTTTAGTTACCTTTGTAAGGAACCGAATACGAGTTGTACAACTGGTACATGACGAGTTGCACAACTGGTATACGACGAGTTGTACAACTGGTAACGTACAAGTTGTGTAACCGGTACATCGAATCATATTAACCTTTCATACAAAGCACTATGGGACTCATTTATTTAGTCAGAAAGAAAAAGTTCAGAACAGCCGAAGGGATCAGAGAACTCTATTTTGCCATCCAGCGGAAACTTCAGAAAAGAGGTGGCAAGAACGAAGAAGACCTTGCCGAAATCCTTTCGGCAAACAGTTCACGAAGCAAAGGGGAAGTATTGAGCATCCTCACCGATCTGCCGGACGTGATAGAAGAGATATTGAAAAATGGAGAATCCGTATCCATCAGAGGGTTGGGATCGTTTCATGCCTCCATTACAAGCAATGGCTTCGAGCATCCGGAAGATGTATTGCCTCACGAGGTACGGGTATCCAAAGTATATTTCATTGCCGACCGCAAGTTTACCCAACGTGTCAGCCGGATGAAATTCTTTCGCTACCCACTATCCAAATATTTCCCAAAGGACTTGTTACGACCCGAAACAATCAGGGAAGAAGAGACTCGGGAAGAGGAACCGGAGTTCATTCCTGACGATGACGAATGAAACGGATACCGCATAAAAAACATGGAGCTTGTCCGGCATCTCTGCCCGATCAAAAGAGGAATCTGATACACCCCATTACAGCCAGATGACAGCAGCCCTCCGGATTCATGAGTAAACTGACGAACCGACTTGAACTTCAGGCCTGCGTCATCCGGTGGTCTGCGGCAAAGGAGACCGGTCCGGGACAAGCTCTCTGTCTCGTTCCCGAACCGGTTTATCAAAAGACATATCCCAGATTTACATAAAATCCCACCTTGTGAGATCTGCTGGAGTATCCCAAAGAAGCCTCGAGCGGACCGAACAGACTATCGTAACCATATCCCACACTACCGCCCCAAACCGGTTTTGCTCCCCAGATATCAAAAAAGTTATCATTCCGGAAAGCCACGTTTCCGGTAAAGGTGACATAGTTCTTGCTACCGATACGCTGCCGCAACTTCAGGCTTGTCACCAGAACAGAGTTGTCCACAATCTCCAGATTCGTGATGCCGGCAAAAGGAAGTTGTTGAGGCAGATAGTGCCCGAAATTCTCGCCTCCCATGGCATTCAGATACGGATAAGGTATATTTTTACCGATAAGCACCCGCCCATACAAAGAGGGAATCAGGGCAAAGCGATCGGTCAGTGAAAAGACACCGGCCCATGATGCCGCAAGGGCAGAGAAGGGAGCATGGCCTTTATAATGTGTCAGATTATCGGTATAGAGCGAGTAGCGTCCCTGCACATCGGTCCCCTTGGAAGGGAAATATCCCTTGTTGTACGTATTGTAATGCAACTGTGCAAAATAGCTGAAGAAGTGTTGGGGCTTCACCTCCAGACGCTGCCCGCCGGTGTTGTAAAGAAAGTCTTTATACTTAAAGAACTCAAAATTCAGCCCGGCGCCAAAGCGCAGGTTGCGAAACCATACATCCGAGAATCCAAACTCACCCGAATGATACTTATAAGTAGTGTTATAGGAACGCCTTCCGTGATCGTAGATATTGATATCGTTGTACTCAAACTGATAAGCAAAATTGAAATTGCGCATCTGCATCGGTGCCAATGTATATTCGACCCGGGCGAGATAACGTTTTCCCAGCCTTCCCGTCACCGAAACCCACGAAGGAACACGCGTATCGAGCCGGCTCCTGACGTTCAACAGAAGCGAGGCAATCTCTTCCGAATCAAAACGGATACCTAGATTAAGATTACGTTCATACTTCTCTTCCAGGATGAAGTGCAACTGATATCCCTGAGGGGTGTCGGTCAGTTTATAGCTGACATTGGAGTAAGCCTGACTGCCGCGCAAGGTGGTCAGAGCTTCATAAAGCTGTTCCATACGCATCTTGCTGTTTTCCTTCAGGTGACAGCGATGCATGATCCATTTCTTGTCACTATCCTCAATGCCGTCAAAAGTGATCTCCTTAACAAAAATGTCTTTCGAAGACCACAATGAACTGAACGGACCATGACGCGGGGCAACATAGTTCTCAGGCAGTCCTATTTCCTTCTTCAGCTTTTGCAAAGCGGTCCACTGTTCACGGGCAGCCTCTTCGCCCCGGTTCACCAAAGTATCAAGCGCGGGAATATTGAAACTTGCAGCAGAATACCCTTTCACATCCACCTTGATATAGACAGTGGCCAGTTTGATATTCTCTTCGTATCGGGTCTGCCCGGTCAGATTGATAATCTGATTGAAGATTTCACTGAGGTTGTTCAGTTCATCGGCAGTGCGGAGATCATTCTGCACATCGACACCGATAATGACATCAGCTCCCATGGCATGGGCTATGTTGGTCGGGAAATTATTTTTCATGCCACCGTCCACAAGAATCTTATCACCCAGGCGCACCGGAGTGAATACGCCGGGAATAGCCATACTGGCGCGCATGGCGGTAGCCAACACTCCGTTATGAAATACGACTTCATCTCCGTTTACTATATTCTCCGAAACACAGGCAAACGGGATAGGCAGTTTATTGAAGTTGATGGAGTCGTGATAACCGACTGTCAGTTCCGAAAAAAGATTGGCCAGATTCTGGCCTTTGATAACGCCTCCGAACACATTGGCCTTCAGATTCTTCTTTAAAGGAACAGAGAGGACGTAGGTTTCCGAGTTCTGACGTTCGGTCATGGTCTGGTCTTCCCAACTGATACGGTCGCTGAGCAAGAGAGGCCAATTCTGATGATTGACCATGCTATCGAGCTGATGGGGAGTATAACCGATGGAATAAAGCCCGCCGATGATGGACCCCATACTAGTTCCGACAATATAATCGATAGGGATACCTGCTTCTTCAATCACTTTCAGAGCGCCGATGTGGGCCACTCCCTTGGCACCTCCACCACTCAAGACCACAGCAACACTCTTACGCTGCTGGGCATGTACAGGTGAGAAAACAAACAGACTGATACACAGGATAAGGACAAAACAGATTCGCTTTTTCATGACTACTACATTGGTTTCTGATCATTACAGATAAAAGACAAATGCCGGCTGCAATTTGTTTAGCCCACCGGCATGAAAGTAGTCAATCCTTATTTTTGCTTCAACCGTAAGAATAGAATAAGGTGTGCATAAAGGAAGACGGTCCGCATGGTATACGCCGCAACGTTCTCCGGCAGTTGCCACCGAAGTCAGGCAGCCTGTCTGCCATGGATACGGAACAAGCGGAACTGCCACCACAACATCCCCGCCGAGATCAGACTGGCTATCAAGTCGGAAACAGGCATACTTACCCATACGCCTGTCTGACCGAAATACCGGGGCAGGATCAACAGGCAGGGAATCAGTATCAGCACCTGACGGGTGATAGACAGAAAGATAGCTTTACTCGCCATCCCGATGCTTTGAAAGAAGTTCGACGTCACCATCTGGAACCCGACTATCGGGAAAAACAGCACCACAATCCGAAGTCCTTCGGCCGACTGACGGATCAATTCTTCGTGGGAAGTAAAGATAGATACGGCCAAACCGGGAATCAACATTCCCATCAGGAAACCCGTAGTTGTTACAATGGTGGCTCCGTAAATGGTAAGCTTCAACACACGGGTCACCCGGGGATAGAGCCGGGCGCCGAAATTATATCCAGCTATGGGCTGCATCCCTTGGTTCAGCCCCATCACAATCATCACAAACAAGAAAACAAGACGATTGACAATACCAAACGCACCGATAGCAAGATCTCCGCCATATTTTTTCAACCCCTGGTTAATCAGGATTACGATAAAACACGACGCAAGGTTCATCAGGAAAGGAGCCATACCGATGGCGAGCGAGTCGAATACGATTTTCCGTTTCAACCGGAAAATGCCCCGATGAAAATGGAGCAACTCTTCCTTATTGCTGAATAGCCTGAACTGCCACATCAGAGAAATGACCTGTGCCAGGATAGTGGCTATGGCTGCTCCTTGAATGCCCCAGCCGAAGCCGTAAATAAACAGAGGATCGAGAATCGTATTGATAACCACTGTAGCAATAGTGGCATACATTGCCTTTTGCGGATGACCGGCCGAACGAAGCACGGCATTCAGTCCCAGGTAAAGATGGGTAATGACATTACCATAAAGGATCACCTTCATATAATCGCGGGCATACCCCACAGTCTCGTCGCTGCCTCCGAAAAAATAAAGGATAGGATCGAGAAAAATAAGGGTAAGTATCGTAAAAGCAAGCCCGATGATGATATTCAGCACCAATACATTTCCCAGCACACGTTGCGCCGTATCGTAATCTTTTTGTCCCAGCTTTACCGAAACCAGCGTGGCAGCCCCCACTCCGACCAGCGAACCGAAAGCCGCCGCAAGATTCATCAGCGGAAATGTCAGAGCAAGCCCCGAAATAGCCATCGGACCAACCCCGTGACCAATAAAAATGCTGTCTACCATGTTGTAAAGTGAAGATGCGGTCATAGCGATAATAGCCGGAATGGCATACTGCATCAAGAGTTTTCCAATCTTTTCGGTGCCCAGCGCAGTGGGCGTCTTTTGTCCTGTCATACCTATTATTTTGAGGGTGCAAAGATACAAATCTATTTAGAATTAAAGGTGAAGAATAAAGAATAAGAGTTACAATGCCGTATTTCTAAGAAAAGTTTCGTATTTTTGCCTCCAAAATTGAGTTAATATCTAACGAAATGAACATATTAGAACTAAGTGAACAGGAAATCATCCGACGTAACAGTCTGAATGAACTTCGCGCGATGGGCATCGAACCCTATCCCGCAGCAGAGTATGTAACCAATGCTTTCTCAACTGATATTAAAGCCGAATTCAAAGATGACGAGACACCCCGCCAGGTATCCGTAGCCGGTCGCATGATGAGCCGCCGCATAATGGGTAAAGCCTCTTTCATTGAATTGCAGGACTCTAAAGGCCGCATCCAGGTATATATCACCCGTGATGACATCTGCCCGGGAGAAGACAAGGAAATGTACAACACTGTGTTCAAACGCCTGCTCGACTTAGGCGACTTCATCGGAATCGAAGGCTTCGTATTCCGCACACAGATGGGCGAAATCAGTATCCATGCACAAAAGCTGACGGTGCTCGCCAAATCGATCAAACCACTGCCTATTGTTAAATACAAAGACGGCGTAACTTACGACTCTTTTGAAGATCCTGAATTGCGTTACCGCCAGCGCTATGTCGACCTGGCTGTCAACGAAGGCGTTAAAGATATTTTCATCAAACGCAGCAAAGTATACAGTTCCATGCGCGAATACTTCAACTCAAAGGGATACATGGAAGTGGAAACTCCGATCCTGCAGGCCATTGCCGGAGGAGCAGCCGCGCGTCCGTTCATGACTCACCACAATGCTTTGGATATTCCTTTATACATGCGAATCGCCAGTGAGCTTTACCTGAAACGCCTTATTGTCGGCGGTTTTGAAGGTGTATACGAGATCGGTAAAAACTTCCGTAACGAAGGTATGGACCGTACACACAATCCAGAATTCACCTGTATGGAGATATATGTAGCCTACAAAGACTACAACTGGATGATGGAATTTACTGAAAAAATGATCGAAAAGATCTGTCTGGACGTAAACGGTACTACCGAAGTAAAAGTAGGCGACAACATCATCAATTTCAAAGCGCCCTATAAGCGTGTCACTATGCTGGGAGCCATCAAAGAGCACACCGGTTACGATCTGACAGGAATGAATGAAGAGCAGATTCGCGAAGTTTGCAAGAAACTGAACATGGAAATCGATGATACGATGGGTAAAGGTAAACTGATCGATGAGATCTTCGGTGAGTTCTGCGAAGGCACTTATATACAGCCTACATTCATCACGGATTACCCGATCGAGATGTCTCCTCTGACCAAGAAGCATCGTGACAACCCTGAACTGACAGAACGTTTCGAGTTGATGGTAAACGGTAAAGAGTTGTGTAACGCATATTCTGAGTTGAACGATCCGATCGACCAGTTGGAACGTTTCGAAGACCAGATGAAACTGAGCGAAAAGGGAGATGATGAAGCGATGATCATCGATAAGGACTTCGTCCGTGCATTGGAATATGGTATGCCTCCTACTTCGGGTATGGGTATCGGTATGGACCGTCTGACTATGCTGATGACCGGTCAGTCGACCATTCAGGAAGTATTGTTCTTCCCACAGATGCGTCCGGAGAAAGTCGTACCGAAAGACAGTGCTTCCAAATTTATGGAACTGGGCATTGCCGAAGAGTGGGTACCTGTCATCCAGAAAGCAGGATACAATCAGGTGGCCGACATGAAAGAGGTTAATCCGCAGAAATTCCACCAGGATATTTGTGGCATCAACAAGAAATACAAATTGGAACTGACCAATCCGTCAGTTAACGATGTAGCCGAGTGGATACAGAAAATTAAATAAATTAAGAATGAAGAATGGCGATGAGGAGCCGGAGCATTTGACCTCCGGCCTTCCCTGCACCATTCTTCATTCTTCATTTTTAATTCTTAATTTATAGAAATGAAATTACCCGGTAAGATAGCGATAATGGGCGGAGGAAGCTGGGCTACAGCCATCGCAAAGATGTGTCTGGCTCAGGAAGAGTCTATCAATTGGTATATGCGGCGCGATGACCGCATCGCCGATTTCAAACGGCTCGGGCATAATCCAGCCTATCTGACAGGCGTAAAATTCGACATGAAGCGCATCAATTTCAGCTCCAACATCAACGATGTGGTGAAAGAGTCTGATACGCTAATCTTCGTCACCCCTTCTCCATATCTGAAAGCTCACCTGAAAAAGCTGAAAACACGGATCAGAGACAAGTTCATTATTACCGCTATCAAAGGTATTGTCCCCGATGACAATCTGATTGTTTCGGAATACTTTAACAAGGAATATGGCGTTCCTCCCGAAAATATTGCCGTACTGGCCGGTCCATGTCATGCCGAAGAAGTGGCTCTGGAACGTCTCTCTTATCTCACCATAGCTTGTCCGGACAAGGATAAAGCACGCGTTTTTGCCCGCCGACTGGGCAGCAGTTTCATCAAGACTTCTGTTAGCGATGACGTGATAGGAATTGAATACAGTTCCGTACTGAAAAATGTATATGCCATAGCAGCAGGCATCTGTAGCGGTTTGAAATATGGAGACAACTTCCAGGCCGTACTGATATCAAACGCTATCCAAGAGATGAATCGCTTCTTAAATACGGTACATCCGATAAACAGAAACGTAGATGAATCTGTTTATCTGGGTGATTTGTTGGTGACCGGCTACTCTAACTTCAGCCGTAACCGTACGTTTGGTACCATGATCGGTAAGGGATACTCTGTAAAAAGTGCCCAAATTGAAATGGAGATGATAGCGGAAGGATATTATGGAACAAAGTGTATTAAGGAAATCAATAAACATCATCACGTAAATATGCCGATACTGGATGCTGTATACAACATCTTATATGAGCGCATATCTCCGATGATTGAAATAAAATTGCTGACTGACTCGTTTAGATAAACAAGGAAGCAGACAAATAACTCTTTAACTCCTAAATAAAGAAAGATATGATTAGTTTGAACATTGAAAAAACTTTTGGATTCATTTCCAAGGAATCGGTTTCTGCCTACGAAGCTCAGGTAAAAGCCGCACAGGAAGCGCTGGAAAACGGCACTGGTAAAGGTAACGACTTTCTGGGGTGGTTGCATCTGCCCTCTTCTATCAGTAAAGAGCACCTGGCCGACCTGAAAGCTACCGCACAAGTATTGAGAGACAATTGTGAGGTAGTGATCGTAGCCGGTATCGGAGGAAGTTACCTGGGTGCCCGTGCGGTGATCGAGGCATTGTCAAACAGCTTCACTTGGTTACAGGAAAAGAAAACAGCACCGGTCATGATTTATGCCGGCCACAATATTGGTGAAGATTATCTGTACGAACTGACAGAGTTTCTGAAAGATAAAAAATTCGGTGTAATCAATATCTCTAAATCCGGTACAACTACAGAGACCGCTCTGGCATTCCGCCTGCTGAAGAAACAGTGTGAAGATCAACGCGGCAAAGAGATGGCAAAGAAAGTAATCGTAGCCGTTACAGATGCCAAGAAAGGTGCGGCACGCGTTACTGCAGATAAAGAAGGATACAAATCTTTCATTATCCCTGACAATGTAGGAGGACGTTTTTCCGTGTTGACTCCGGTAGGTTTATTGCCCATTGCAGTAGCCGGATTCGATATCGAGCAACTGGTAAACGGTGCTGCCGACATGGAGAAAGCTTGTGGAGCCGATGTTCCTTTCGCAGAAAACCCTGCAGCGATTTATGCCGCTACTCGTAACGAGTTATACAAAAACGGCAAGAAGATAGAGATTCTTGTTAATTTCTGCCCGAAGCTTCACTACGTAAGCGAATGGTGGAAACAGCTTTACGGAGAATCTGAAGGAAAAGATAATAAAGGTATCTTCCCGGCAGCAGTCGATTTCTCTACAGACCTGCACTCGATGGGTCAGTGGATTCAGGAAGGTGAACGCACAATCTTCGAAACAGTGATCTCTGTAGACAAAGTGAACCATAAGTTAGAAGTACCTTCGGATGAAGCTAACCTGGATGGCTTAAACTTCCTGGCCGGCAAGCGCGTAGACGAAGTAAACAAAATGGCCGAATTGGGAACCCAATTGGCTCACGTAGACGGAGGAGTTCCCAATATGCGTATCGTGATTCCGGAACTGAGCGAATTCAGCATCGGACAATTACTCTATTTCTTCGAAAAAGCTTGCGGTATCAGCGGCTATCTGCTGGGCGTAAATCCGTTCAACCAGCCGGGTGTAGAAGCATACAAAAAGAACATGTTTGCTTTACTGAACAAACCCGGATACGAAGAAGAATCAAAAGCTATTCAGGCAAGACTGTAAGAGCCCAATAAAACAAGTATATAATAGAAAAGAGCGGTACTATCGGAAGTATCGCTCTTTTCTATTATATACCGATCCGTCAGATCAATCGTCTTGTTTATCGGAAGTTTTGATTTCCAATTCATACTTGGCCCCTTCACAATTAACAGGTTTGGAGAAAAGGTAGAATTTAAGTTTCACTCCATCTTCGGTCACTTGCTGCACCTTTGCCCTGATACCTATTTGAGTCTGAGAAACTCCATCCTTAAACCCTAACTTGCCATTATCCTTATCCGTAAACTCTTTATCATCACTGAGCGTCTCTTCCGGCAAATCATTAAAATCAATCTCCACAGCAGTCTCTTTACTACCCGGAGTTTCCTCTTTTACCAAAAACGTATTCAACTCCTCTCCATTGCCGTCCAGTTTTAACGAAATTTCGAGTTCATCATCTACTTTGAGAGGAGGTAAGGCCTCCATTTGCCGGGTATAATCCATCTCTCCGTCATTGACGTACAGTCCCTGCATTTCGATCGTAGGACTTGGAACAGAATCTTTGCAAGCGGTAGTCAGCAAGCATAACGACAGTAAAGGGAAAAATAGTTTTTTCATGCAATCATATCACTTAATAGATTTTGCAAAAATACATATTCTGTTCGATTCACCAAAATAATCGTATCTTTGCACTCCAAATCAATAGGTATATATCATGTTTCAGGAAGCAATTGCGCAATATCTCAAGCAAAATCATTATGAATCTATCCAACTGAAATCCGTGCTTTTCGATATGGACGGCGTACTTTTCGACTCCATGCCTTATCATGCCGAAGCATGGCACAAGACCATGAAGGCCCATGGGCTGAATTTAAGTCGGGAAGAAGCTTACATGCACGAAGGCCGTACGGGGGCCGGAACTATCAACATCGTATGTCAACGTCAATTGGGACGTGACGCCACTCAAGAAGAAATAGAGAGTATTTATCTCGAAAAGAGCATCGAATTCAACAAGCATCCCCAAGCCGAACGCATGCCGGGTGCATGGGAATTACTACAAAAAATCAAAGCGGAAGGTATCATCCCGACCGTGGTTACCGGTTCCGGACAAGCCTCACTGCTGGATAGACTCGAGCATAACTTTCCGGGAATGTTTCGTCAGGAATTGATGGTGACTGCCTTCGATGTCAAATACGGAAAGCCGAATCCGGAACCCTATCTGATGGCATTGGAAAAAGGAGGATTGAAACCTAATGAAGCTATTGTCATCGAAAATGCCCCTTTAGGTGTAGAAGCCGGACATAAAGCCGGAATATTCACCATTGCTGTCAACACCGGACCTCTGAACGGGGAAATACTGCTGAATGCCGGTGCCGATTTATTATTCCCTTCAATGCAAGCCTTATGTGAATCCTGGGAGAAATTAGCCCGACTCCTACATTAATTGGTCAATAAAACTAAAATGGCTGATAATTGTTTAATTATCAGCCATTTCTTTGTACTCCCGAAGGGAGTAATATTTTTAAAACAAAGCAAAACAGAAATAAACATATTCTATTGATTTAATGCACATTTACAAAATAATTACTCCTAATTATGTTTGGTTTTGTTGTGCAATATTGCGTATATGTTGTGCAAAAGCCTTATATTTGCACAACCAAAAACAATAAAGAATGGCAACCGTAAAAGCATTTATTAGAACTGGCAAAAAAGACAGAGAAGCTAATATCAGGTTTCGTATTTCAGATGGACGAAATGTCCAACTATACCACAAATCCGAACTCCTAATACTACCTTCCTTATGGGATGAAAAGAGAGAGCAATATAAAGCTAAATGCATCGTCAAAACAGAAGACCGAATACGGTTAAATACAGCGATATCAGATCGTAAAAAACTACTCCTTTCTATCTACAATGAAACCCCAGGCATAACGAGCGAGAAGCTGGAACAACTTGCAGATGAACATCTACATCCCGAGAAGTACCATAAAAGCAACAATAACTTTTTCGATCTAATGGAAAGCTATCTGCAAAAGAGGAAGTTGTCAGAAGTTAGAGAAAGAAACTTTCAGGTACTCTTACGATCATTGAAGCGATATGAACTATTCATTTCAGCTTGCTATAAAAAAGATTTTAAACTAGACATTAACAAGATAGACACCGATACAATCGAAGATATAGAAAGCTTTCTTCGTAATGAACATACACTTTATAATGAATATCCTGAGATTTACGAAAAAATCCCGGCAGTAATCGGTACGATACGCAAAGTACCAAAGCCTCAGCCCAGAGGCAATAATACTATATGCGCACTCTTCAGCAAATTTAGAGCTTTCTATAATTGGTGCAACAAACAAGGAATAACCAACAATCGCCCTTTTGAAAAGTACAGTGGCAATACAACAGAGAAGTACGGAACCCCTTTCTACCTAACATTAGACGAACGTAATATCATAGCGGACTTTGATCTCTCAGCACGACCACAATTAGCAATACAAAGAGATATTTTCATCTTTCAGTGTTTAATCGGATGCCGCGTTTCTGATTTACTAAAAATGACCCAAGGTAACATCATTAATGAAGCAGTAGAATATATACCACATAAAACCAAAGATGAACGCCCTGCGGTTGTCCGTGTACCTCTTAATGGACGTGCAAAAGAATTAATAGAAAAATATAAAGGCATTGATACAAAAAAGCGTTTATTCCCGTTCATTAGTGCTCAAAGGTATAATGACGACATAAAAGACATACTTCGGTTATGTGGAATAGATAGATATGTGACCATACTTAATCCCACTACAGGAAAAGAAGAAAAACGACCAATTTATGAAGTGGCTTCTTCGCATATGGCCCGTAGAACGTTTATTGGCAATCTTTATAAGAAAGTGAAAGACCCCAATTTAGTTGGTTCATTGTCGGGACATGCAGAAGGCAGCAGGGCATTTACCCGATATAGAGAGATAGACGACGATATTAAGAAAGAACTTGTTGATATGCTTGAATAGCAGGCAATTATAATAGTATATTGTACAACCTAAAAAGTTCCCAAAGATAAAGGCGACTTATTCAGTCGCCTTATTCATTTCTTCTGTCATCGCTCTATCTGATACAGCCGATTAATCACTGAGTTATAAAACAGATCAAGGAGATGCTTCTACGTGACAAAGATGGTATTTCTTTCCGATATACCTCGAATCAGGAAGGCGAGGTATATAAAAAAATTGCCAACTCCAAAAAGTTAAGGCAATTGATATTAAACTTAACTTTCTACTTCAAATCCATAATCGAACTATTGCCTAAGCGCAAAGACCAAGGTTTAGAATTATCTTCCCAAATATAAACCTGAGCAACATAACCCGCATCGAAGTACTCTATAGATTCATCTTGAGGGAATTCGACAATATAATAAACCTGGCCATTCTTAGTACCGTAATAAGGGCTAGACTTAGGTTCTTCTCTTTCAGCCTTCTTAGATTTAAAATGAATTGCCCGTTTTGAAATAATGGGTTTCCCGTATTCAAGTAAATATTCAGGTGCTTCCTTCTGTAATACTTTTTTGGCAATACTAATTAATATACTATCTCTTTTGGCTTGAGAGAGAGGTTTCAATGACTGAGCATTAAGAGGCGTTAATAACAACATTGCTATTATTGATAGCAAGCTTTTAATAATTACAGTTTTCATATTTTCTATTTTTTAGGAGTATATGTATATATCTTTCCTACAATATCAGACAAATAACCTCTTGTGTCTCTCCTTTTCTTTTTTATATAATTATTAATGATTTAAAGCAAAAACAACTGTAATAATGTAATATATCACCTTTGATTATTAGGAATCAAAGTAATATATACCATGCTTAAATATTCATTTTAACCTTTGAATTAAACCATTGCCTAATACTAAAGTAAAGGGATGGGAATTGTCGGCCCAAACATAGACTTGAGCAACAAACCCTTCTTCAAAACGCTTTATAGATTCGTTTTGGGGGAACTCAACAATATAATAAATACGCTCTGATTTGGCACCATGAAGTGGGCTGAAATCGGGAACGGCTTTTTCCTCTTCTTGAGTCATACGTCGAATCTTACGCTCCGAAATAATAGGTTTCCCGTATTCAAGTAAATATTCAGGTGCTTCCTTCTGTAATACTTTTTTGGCAATACTAATTAATATACTATCTCTTTTGGCTTGAGAGAGAGGTTTCAATGACTGAGCATTAAGAGGAGTAATCAATAGCATCAGTGCAATTACAAACACACTTTTAATAATTAAAATCTTCATATCTTTTATTTTTTAGGAGTATATGTGTATATCTTTTTATCAGCATCCGAAGTATGTCCACCAATAACATAATAAACTCCAGTTTCAGGATCTTTAACCCCGACATAATCATAAACAATTATAGGAAGCTTATTTTTATCAGCATTTACTATATCTTCCTTAGATGGACCTACTTTTCTCATCATATCTTTTATCTCAGTTAATGGAGTATGCGTATGGAAAGAAGCAACCACTTTTGCTGTGGTAGGCACACCATTCACAGAAGGAGATTTGTCTCCAAGATTAATACCAGCTCTTGCTTTCTTATAATTCTTTGCAGGCGTACCATATCGTTTCTTACCTATGTAATATTGCTTTTTCACCGGATCATAATAAATCCAGAAACCGACCTCTTGCCTCTGATCTTTTGTGGAACGCTTAAGCATATCACTCCAGGCTTCTTCCAAAGCCTTTTTTACAGTTGCATCCTTAATGACTTCTTCAGGTTTAGGCAAAGAGCCTGATTGCTGTGGCGAAGATAACGAAGATGAACCGCCTCCTTGAGGAGAAAAAAAGTCATCAAGTCCGGGAAGCGCTTTCGGAGATTCAGAAGGCATATCCCCAAAAGGCCATTTAAACGGGTCTTCAGAAGATGTAGGACGTCTACCGATTACTGTCACTTCGGGTAACGAAAAACCGGCACCAAAAAGATCGTCTTTAACAAAGGTGTTATTTTCAAGAATTTCCGTATTCGTTTCGCGGTCACGATTAAACAGGGAGCCTGAAGAACGGGTACGAGTCAGTACATCATCCGGAAAATTATGCAAATATCCAACAGGAACTCTCCGGCCACCATCAATAATCCGTAATATTTTTAAATGTTCCTCCAAAAAGGAATCAAAGCCGGAGTATTCCTCAGGAAGTCTTACCATGTACAAATAAACATCATTCGAAGCGCGTGCTATTATTAAATAAGAGCATGTATCAGCTGTTATATCCACTACAGGGACGTAATATGAAACTGTATCGCTCCGCTCCCTTATAATCTGCGCAGCATCCCAGTCCGGATAAGCGTAAAGATTCCGTAAATCCGGATTAATATTTAAAAATTCATTTAACTGATTACCGGCAACCTGCATTGTCCATTTTTCCTTATCCTGTTTCTCCTGTTGGAGTTCTTGCTCTTCATAACACGAACAGAGAGACAGAAAGGGAAGTATCGTAGCAATAGCATACAATAACCTTTTTATTCTCATATAAAACAAATCATTAATTAATACTACAAATTTTAATACAAGCGCTTGATATTAATAAGACAAAGATAATAAAAGCTAAAAGCAGTCATTTCCCTATACATATGTTTAAAAACATAAAATCAGTGGAGTTCTACAATATTTTACCATATATTACAACTTACTCCCCAGAACATAGGAACTCAAGTTATTTGCCAATCCCCCTATCCTCTTTCTGGTTCTTCCTGCTTTGGCCGTAACAAATAGACTTCACACTTCCAAGCTTTTAAAATTCATTAATATTAAAATCTATAAATATAAAAGAATCAGAAGCAATCATAAATTTGCGAGATAGGAGAAATCAAGCTTTCAAATACAAGAAGACTTCTCTTAAATGAAAAAGCCCCGACTCCTAAGAACCGAGGCCAGCAACTTAATGATAAGATGCTTCTACACAGTGCGAAGATAGTATTTCTATTTAGAATAGCAATCACCATTCCCACAAATTACAACTCACCCCAACTCCAACATAGGGACTTACCTTATTCCCTGAAAAACCGTATCCGGCCTGCACACCCAGCCCGAACCGCTTGCGTCTCCTGTCAATCGGAATAACCGTTACGGTCTGAGATTTAGTATACGTCTCAATGAAATCGAGATTAGGACGGAATCCACTAATTACGGCTCGATATTCATCCGTCTTGTATTCCTTCTTCTCAATGGGAAGTACAACAGGTACAGAATCTACCTCCAACGAATCACCTACAAAAATAGGTAAATAGAAAGTATCCATTCGTACAACCTCGACTCGATACGGTTTTGGAACTGTATCACGAACCGTATCAATCACGGTCACCGTATCTCTGACCAGTTCCCCCGGTGCGTGTTCCACCCGGCAAGGGTGGAACAGAAGCAATAGGGAAAGGATGATTATGATAATGTATGGCAAATTCTTCATGGGGCTTCCTCCTTTTCCGGAACCGTCCACTCAGGACCGCTCAATATACCTCCCAACTCCGCATCGGATGGTAGTTGTACAGGATCGGATACATATACTTCGTCCTGAAGAGTAAATGTTAAGTCTTTAAGAGCCATATTAATTTAAATTTTAATAGTTATACATCGAACTTAATATCATTAATCCGGTTCATCCAACCTCTCTTGAACTTGTTATTTGCCGGACGTTTACGACATATTTCTTCAATAAAGTCGAAACGTGCAATCTTGATACGGTCAAACAGTTCGCGAGGATTCTTTGAATTTATAGCGGAAATAGTCTTCGGGCCCACAATTCCGTCCGGGATCACTCCTGCCAATTCCTGAGGGATCTTGATACCATGTACACCACTTGCCCAAACCCAATCTACAAGGATGTTGGCGACTGACTGAGATTTTATTTCATCAGCTTTCCAACGATCCCAATACATAGTTTTCAGTATTTCCGTCCATTCCTCTTGTGTAAGGTTCTTCAAACGTTCTACGGTGGGCTTTGGATAGCCTTTCTTCTTACAATACGCCTCGTATGTGGCTATTGTAACCCCCTTGTTTGTAGCACCTCCCAAATCGTCAGGATCATTCACAAATCCGCCCTCCCATCTTAGGATAAACGGAACCAATTTATTCACATCTGCCATTTTCTTTGTATTTTCTTCTTATTTTTAATTTACTCTTTCTTTCCCGAAATATTATCGAACCCCTTCAGCTTATTTATGATAGCCTTCGGGAAAAAGCCCGGGCAAATCTCTTCTACGTTCTCAATAATACTCAAGGCCTCACGTACCATTAATGCCGTACAAGCGAAATACCGGAACCAGACGAAACTATCGACCACCTGACCGGCGATCGAGAAATTACCCATCACATGTGACAGGACTAACACACAACTGTAAATGATAAGCTTACGCCCAATCATACCATAAGCCTTACTACTGATGTCTTTGGATAACCAGTGCTTGACAAAGCCGAGCACCGTATCAACACATACAAGGACAATCAACCATTTGACAAACTCCCAGTCGCCAAAAACATAGCGCTCAAAGAGTTCCAGCAAAGGAGAAAGAGGCAAGGCAATCAATGCAATCATCTTCAAATTTTTCATATTCTTGGATATATAAACTTTAATCGTATATTTGCCGCGTTAATATTAAATTACGCACTTCATGCGGTATGTATAAACTTTCGTTCCTCATTCATACCGCATCTTTCCGCCCTATCTGTGAAGACAGGGCGGATTTTTGTTACTTGGATTTAGATGCCGGTTTGGGCTCTAAAGTGGCTTTTACCTCTTTGGTGATCTGATCGAATACTTCAAAGTGCGCTGCAACATTCTCCGACTCCGGAAGGGACATTTGTTTACTGCCTGATTCCAACAGCAAATACCCGATATACCGCCCGGAGGTTACGGGCTGCTTGCCTGTAGGGGTGTCAATATCTTCCGTGACCGTTTTAATGATTTCACAATGAAGACGACTGAGATTATCGTTATTGACACTGTAGTTTACATTGTACTGATAATCTCCTGAAACGGCTTTACCGTTTACTTGAACTGTTCTTGATTCTTCTTGAAACATAATTTATTGATTTTGAGAGTTAATAATTACTTTGTCTAATTCATTATAAATAGCGGTTTTCACCACTGCGAGTATCGGAGCCGGATCAACGTAATTTCGAATGATATTTGCACCTTGTTCGTCAACTTCAACTTCACCTTCTTTATATATCCGTTGGGCAAACTCCAATTCACCCAAATCGGGTGTATTACAGTAAATAGCGTTTCCTACTGTTTTAGCTACGTCGAACTCTTTAATTTCTCCGTCAATAGCTGTTTTTACTTTAATTCTTCTAAAATTGATTTTCATATTTTATTTATTTTGAATTTATCATTGTAATCTGCGCTGACAATGCTGTTTACCAAACATTGCGACCTACAACGAACACACGGAATGGACAATCACGGGGCCCGTTGTTTGCGTCAAGCATTAAAACCTCAAAATAAGAGTTGTTTTGTGTCTCTACCTGACCGAATACCCAGCCATACCCCCCTAAGCCTTGTACTAAAACAGCGTACTGCAGATGCTTCAAACTGTGGTATATCCTGTATTTTCCAGTAGCTATTTTCTGTGCACTGGTTAAGGTGCACCCGTTGCCCCATTCATTAGTGACTGTACCCGCTTGATATACATATCCGGTACACAGCATTCCGGGAGCGTTCCACTTTTCACCGCCCCTTTGGGCGAAAATATGACTTCCATACGATTCTATCGAATTTGCAGTGCCTGCGTTAGCCAAACATCTTAGAGCAAAACCGGAACTTCCGTATGATTCAATACTTAGACCACTGTAATTGTCGTTTCGTATGGACATCAATGCAGTGCGTGAAGTTGTAGGGCTGTCCCCCTCTTCGTTAATACGAAGGAATTTATTACCGGACATGTTTAACAGGATCTTAGCCTGCGAATTGCTTGCCGAAACAAGAGAGCCTCCCGATATATTCCAGGCACCGATCTTTGCACCATCAGTTACCGTAAGGTTTCCGGTTGTGATCCTCTGTGCTGAAAATGCCTGTGCCACCACTTCCGCAGCTTCAATCACATTGGCAGATAGTTTGCCATTTGCGTTGATGGCGGCTGTCTGTTGACCTGTGTTATTTTGGAATAGCAGGTTATCGGCTTTCAGAATGATTTTTCGGGACGTGATGTTGATTCCGGTTTCGACTAAGCCGTTTTGGGTGGCGGTGACACGACCGTCTGCGGCTTCGGCTTTGTTATTGGCTGTGCCTGCTAAGGAATTGGCGGAATTTGCCGTTTGTTCTACTACGCTTAATTTTGCGTGGTCTGAACTTAGAGTTAACTCAGCCGCACTTAATCGCCTACCTTGATCGTCCACTTTGTTTGCAGTTAAAGCTATGCTTTCCTGCGTCTGCTTTATTTCGGTATAGTATCCGTATGTGCGGACGGGTTCAGTTCCATCGGTGCGAACGGGGAACGATGTATTATACGAACCGTGATAATCGGTTTGATAAACGTTGATTACGTTTGGGTCAATAGTATCATCTACTGTTACGTCATACATAGAACCGCCCCTAATACCCATTCTACACGTAGACGTTTCAATTATTTGTCCCAAATCAACAACTATCTTTGCACCCGCAGAAATCCATGCTTTAGTATAGTCAAAGATATTGGTTACTGCTGGCAACGAACCCCAACCCGAACCGGACATCTCAAACGTTAAGTTCATAGAAAAACCGCCATCGTGAGTACCGTATGAAGGTTTTCCGTATCCCGCATCAAGAGGCCTACTTATTTCAACCCTTGTTTTGTGGTAAACCGGAATACTTATAACCAACGGGAAAAACTTATTATTGTCCCATCCTCTTAAATCTATTCGCTTTGATATATGCCTATTGGTGGTACTATTAATAACACTAATATCACCAACAACAGACGTGATACTTTTTTCGGTCTGTTCGACGCGTGAAGCAAGTCCGGTAACACGTCCATCAACGGTATTTATCTTTTCAACGGTGGATGTTATCTTACCTTCGACTACACTAATTTGACTATTAGTATATTCAGCACCTTTGTAAACTGCATCCTGAAAATTGGGACTCCATGCGGTTGCAATTTCACCCGCTTCTACTTTGAAGTCTTTCACCCATATATAAGCCCATGAAATTGATTCTAAATCCACAAAGTGATATGTAGCGCTTTGGGCTTCTGTGTTTCTTGTGACATCAAAAGTATGTTTAAAATAACTCCATTGGTTATCGGCTGTTGACCTAACAGTATAACTTTCAGAATCACATACATCTATAGTAAAGCCTACAGGAGTACTCTGAGAACCTTTTATCCAGCCGGATACAGTATACTTACCCGGTATTGGAGGGATTACGTGCATTATTCTCATGCCTGAGTCTCCTGCGGATGATGGATTTTTACCCACAAGATAAAAACCATGCAAAGACACCTGTCTCTCTATAGTGATATTAGGCGAATTAAGGTGTTCTAAAGCAGTTGAAGTATAGCTGTACAGGTTGTTAGCTCCTATTCCTAAATTTTCTACCTTAGTTTTAACGGATAGTTCGATTTTTCCGTCAACGGCAAGTATCTGTGTGTCGGTGTACTTTTTTGACTCAGTGAAAGAGTCTTTCGGTGCGGGCTTCCATCCGGTCGCTGTGTCTCCTATTTCTATTTGAAAGTTATTGATTCGGCAAACAGTACTACCGCCTAACTGTATGTACGCTGTGATATCGGTATCTAAACTATCCTCTATGTCATCGGGGACTTTGATAGTATGAACATACCTACCTTTGTCAGTCGTGGGACTGGTAGAATCAACATACTTAAATGCGCCGATATAGTAATATTGGGATGTGCCCGATTTATAAATAGCTTTTTCAAGTCCGAATCTTTGTGATGATCCCATCTTTAAATTGCTATACGCATAGTCGAACGAGATTGTCAAGGTTTTGCCTTTTAAGTCCGTCCACGCTTTCGATAACTGAAACGTATATTGTGCGCTTGACCCATCCAATGCCTGTTGGGATTGTAACATCAGGTTCTCACCTCCGATATTCAATTTTCTTTCAGTTGCAGACGGTATCCAATTAGCTACGCCCACACTACCCTCGGTAATTACAGCCCATTTAATGTATGTTCTCGTTGATTCCTGTTGGGGAAACTTATAGAAGTAGAAATATGCCCCATCCGGATTAATGGGCGTTATAGGCTGCGAAAGTACCGTTTCTTCTGCGCTTTTCGGCAAAGAGCCTATCCATCCGTACGAAGGATTATTATACGCCCTGATAACATCTGAGTCCGCACACTTATAGCACACAGTAAGGGTATAGGTTTTGCCTACTTCTAAATGAACGTCATACTTATACGCTCCCATTTGATAGGGGTTGGCATTTAGTTTGTGGTTAGAGTCGTAAAGCAGATTAACGTCCGCTACTTTCATACTGCGTATGGCAAGCTCGATCTTTCCCGGTATAGCCGCTAACTCGGTAGCAATATTACTAAACTCCTGTTCGATGCTCTTTCCATTTCTCAGAATGAAAATACCTTTCAGGAAACAGTTCATCGCATACAGGCCGTATCCGGACGGTTGGAGGTCAGCCGGAAAGTCTGTATCCGTCATGCCATCGAGACAGCCCAAAATCACTTTGTTCTTTCCGGCCAAAGACGTAGAGTTTACCCCGTCCAGTACAGAAATGCGCGGTTTGCCATCTTCCGAAGCGGTGAGATACAAAATACCCTGTCTGTTCGGATTCGTGAGGTTGCCCATCTGAACCAGATCATCACCAACGGCCGGAACTGTACCATTGGGAAGTACGGATTTAAGTATAAGAATCGAATCATCATTAACCGAGGCAACCGGAACCCAGTAGTATTTAACGTGTCCGGATGTGTAGACCTGACAACGTACCAAGTCATCAGTGACAAACATCATGTCGCCCTCTATACCTAAAACATAGTAAGCCGGATCGCCGGACGTTTCCGAAACGGACTTAACACGCCCGTTGGCGGATGAAATCACCAGACCGCCGTTAACCGCACGAACTTTCGAAATGATAAGTTCAAAAATGGTCATGGCCTTACGGACTACGGCATTATCTATTTCAAGGTTCCAATCTCCATTGATAGCCTTGTATAGCTTCATCCCTTCACCCATCAGTCCGGGGATAAATCTTTCTGAACTGATATAGTCCTTGACTATGGTTTGAAACAGGGTTGCGACGTGCTCAACATTCAGATCGTATGTTTTTGCAAGTGCCTGAACGAGTAAATTTAAAGTATGCGTGTCACCTTTAGCCCAAATATCCGCGCCTGTTGAAATATTCCCTTCCGAATGGAGTGTGCCAACATTGGCCGAACCGGTTACTTCCAATGTAGCGGCTTTAACTTTCATCCGGGCAACTAAAGATTGCAATTCCGTGTCGCCACTTTCGTTGATAAATGTAAGCCCATCACCAACAAACAGCCCTTTCAGGAAAGTGATAGGCTCTTTAGCTATATCCGCTTTTACCTTGCTTAAATAAAGATCATCTATCTTCTTCAAAGCCTCTTTAATCGCTGCATCAATCTCCTTTAAAGTGCGCTTTGAAGAAAGCGTATTATCATCGGTAAACTCTGTGGCTGTATCCGATTCGGCAATGATACGCGAACGGATCTCTAACAGTGTCCGGAGCGAAGACAGTACATTGCTATCGGTAAACGACTTTGTATCGGTAGCCTTTACAATGTCAATTGAAGCACCTCCACCGCCTCCGCCGTTAACAGTAACGCCACCAGTCGTCCGGGTGATAACAGCCCCGGCCGGATAGTTCTTTGACCGGGGCTTTGCGGGTATGGATGTAGTTTTAATATCTACCATTTTCAATCATCTTACAATTAAACTGATTCATCGCGAAGTCAATTGTACCGCCCGTGATCGTAAACCGTTTGTTCGGCTGGAACTTATCGGTTATAGTTGTGATAGGCGTAATTGCTTCGTCATCTATTAATACCTGCGTAAGCTTTGTTTTAGTATACCCGTATTGATTAATGATGCGACGGATTAAATGCTCTTCCGGCCGGACTAACTTCTGTTCTATACAGGAATAGAGGTTATCGGTTAGGTAATTATCGCCCAGCATGACTTTCGAATAGCACGCCCCATCATTGTTGTAACTGGATATTTTAAACTCAATTTCGTCCAATTCGTTAATGTAGTCTTCGTTAACGACATTTTCATAATAACGGTCTGTATTGTCGGTAGTCTTTTCGGCCTCGGTGCTCTTTCCATATTTAAAGGAAAAGTCTTTTAACAAGAATCCATTTATAAAAATAGCATTATGTATTTTAGATGCGTAAAGAGTAAATTCAAGCTCGCCATATAATAGGGTATCAATAGGGATTATTACGCCTGAAACACCTTTATATGGCATATATATTGTTTTTTGGTTCTCAATGGATACATAATCTAATCGGGCTTTGTTATTCTCTTCGGAGGCGGGAAGTCTAAAAAAATAATTGGGATTTGCAGACCATGTAAATGGAGCCAATCCGTTAGCACTGCCATAATATTTATTACCGATCCGTAATTGGCAAGCAGCCAACGGCATGTACGTGCCCCGGCTATTGTCCCAAGGAATCAAATCCATATCCGCTATCGTCTTATAACTTCCAGATACAGCAAAGGCCCCTGATTCGTACACTGAGGACGCACCTTTAAAATCCATTATCTTTGTTAAGAGTTCCAGCCCGCCTATCATTGATAAGTCACCGACAGCACCCAAACACCTGGCTTGTATAACATTTGTAAACGAATAGTCTGAAATATCCGGCTTACCGTCCACTATTTTATAATTGCAGTACCTTTCCTGTATTCCTCCTATAAGTTTATGCGCATCATAAGCACGTAACTCTAAATCGTCATTGGTGATAACCGTATCGCCATCATACAGATACATGTTCCAGTTTTTCGGATAAAGAAACTGACGGTAACATTTTCTATCTTTATTCGTATTTAAACGTGACGAAAGAACTTTTGCATCTTCGTAACTCTCTTCCGGAAGTAAATTCCCAACCGGATAATTACTGTCTTTTACCGTTACTTTATTATAACCGCCCAAAATATCTAAGGTGTGCTCCGAACCGCTAAAATGAATGTCCTGCACGCTGAGAACATTCCCGGCTTCAAACGTATAGGATGAAAAGTCAGGTGTGTATTTATAGTAATTTCCGCGATGGTCTACATCCACAAAATACAATTCGCCTTTATAGTCAACGCAAGTCCAGTTAAAGAATTTGCATAGTTCTTCAATCACCTCTTTCAGATTCATTGGCTTATCGTCTTCGTCGAAGAAATTCTGTTCGCTAATTGTCATACTTTGCAAGACATTTGCGTTTGCATCATAATCCGCCGGACTTTTAGCGTAAACATGTGGTATGTATACGGCCGAATAGGAGCCGCGAGACTCTAAGACGCAACGGGTCAATAACTCCCACAAGCTAACGAACTCTTTGCTTCCTGCGCTCTTTTGTTTATAATCTGCGTATTCAAGCGTATTCATGGCAGATACACACTGTATTTCCAGATCGAACAGTGTTGCGGTATAATCTTGTGTATACAATTCCGGAGTAATAAAACCGGTCCAAACAATCGTATCACCCTGTTTGAGGTTAACGCGGTACTGCTGATATCCGGTCGAGTATAAACTTTGCAAGTAGTCATTTCCTACCACCCTGATAGTAGCCGTAGAAAATCGAATAGGAACATAAAGAAAGTTATCATCCGCAATCTCAATAGAGAAAGGAGCGTCACCGCTCCCTGTTAACTCAGCAACTCGCCCCGTATAGCCTTCTTTCTGAATTTCTACGATATAACTTTTATTTCGCCTTGATTTGAAAGGCAAAGTGTATATTGTTCCGTAAGTTGACATACTTATCTGATTTTATTTTTAATTCGACTTCGATTGTCGAGAACTAACTCTAAATCCTGTCCTCTTACCTTGAAGTTTCCTGTTACTTCAACTTTTTGGTCATTAGAGGACGGTGAAATCAATCCGGCAAGATGCCCGACCGATGGCGTAATATTCGGCCGACCAACATCCAGACCGGCGTACAATTTTGAGTTGAGTATTTTAAACAAATTCGCTTGCTGCGAACCATTCAAAATCATTTCACCACTGTTTAGCATCGCCGGAACCTTATCACCCGCAAACGAAATACCGGGTACTATTCCTCCTTTTGCAAACTTGGGGATACTTGCCATTGCGGCAACAACAGAGAGGGCAGCGCCAGCAGCAGCCATCCAACCAACAAAAGGAACTTTAGCTGCTGAACTTGCAGCTTCGGCTGCGGCTTCAGCGGTTTTTGCAGTTGTCAGTTTGTTGATCAAAGGAATTGCCTGACTGATTGAGGAAAGAACATTAGCTCCCCATTGCAAATATGCGCTGGCACTATCATTCGTTACGCCTGATAAGTTACCCATTACAGATCCTATCAGACCCAAAGATTCGGCGTACTCTTCGTTTAACTTAACATCATCTTTCTTTATTGGAGATTCAAATTTGGGTAGTTTAAAATCAGGGCTTTTATGATTTAATCCGAATTGATTACCCGGCCGGTTAATAGGTGGTTGTCCCTCTTTCTCTTTTCCATGCTCTTCTTCAAAAACAATCTTTCTAACCACTATTTTGATATTAACTTTTTTCTTCTCCAATTCGTTTATTGTAGTTTGAATAGCGGCACGAGCTTGCATCGTTGTTGCTGACATAAGTTCTTTATTAAGACGGGATATCTCAGCGTCATACCATGCAAGTGTATCCTTTAAGGGCTTTTTATCTTTGTCTTCTGGATCTTTCCCGCCTGCCTGCGTTGCTCTGTTTGCGGATTTTGTCATTGACTCGTAGGCCTGTTTGGCTGCAAAGGCTTCTGATCTTATGCCATATAATTTCTTTAACCATTCATCGCTCCCTTTAACAAGCATACCATTATATATTATAGCATCTTGATATTTTGCTATCATGGGAGCCATGGCCTTATTATACGATTCATAATCAAGCGTCTTTATCGTTGACCAGCTTCTATTCATGCCTGCCCCAGTCGCTACAGTCTCCACCTTTGTATATTTCTTACGTAATGCGGCTTCCACATTTTTAAAATATTGGTACTCTTTCTCCGCTCGTTTCTTCTCGGCATCCCCCATGGCGCTAACATCAAAACGGGAAATACGATCTACACTCACCATCGATACGTCGGCCGCACTTATTCCGGTGGATGCAGCAACAAGCGCCTGCACCGCTTCCGTAGATCGTCGGTCGAGTTGGTCTACAATTTCCCGTTGATCCTTTAAAACAGCATCCAGTCTCTTTTGGGCTTCATCTTTTTGAGCTCCTGTTGAATCTTTATCTTTTAGTATTGTTATTTGCTTCTGAAACTCCGCCTGATTTTTCATATTAAAATAGCCGTACGACATTTTTGTATTTCCAAGCTGATCCATCGCATTGTAAGCTTCACGAGCCTTCCGTATCGTTTCATCCAATCCATTAAAAAACGGTGTCCAGTCCCCCGAGCCAATCGAATAGAAAAAGTTGTCTACAGCCCCCTTTAGACCTTCAATCGTCCTATTGTATTCATCGCTTAGTGTTTGGCTGCTATTCATTAATTTATTGAATCCTTCATAAGCCCCCACCGCAACGCCAATTGTTCCGGCAAATTTCAACACACCGGCCCCTGCGGTTTTCGCTATATTGGAAATGTCATTCTGAAAACTGTTTACCGAACCCTTCGCCCGCTTCAGGTTTGCATCGAAAGCATCCGATTTCATTACCAGCCTTGTAATTATATCAGCCATGATTTATCTCTTTTTCGATTAGTTTTGCTTTTTCTCTTAATCTCTCCATTTCTGCATCCGTAACTGCCGTTTGTCTTTTCTCTTCCTTTTCATCCCATGGGAAACAAAGGACATCCGACGGTTCCAAATCCTTCGTACTGTTTGCCTGCGCAATGACATACGCAATGATCCGGGTTTGCTCCCAGCTTTCCCGATTACGCCTGCCCAGCCCCTCTAAAAAGCAACGGACTTCCGAGACCGTCATCCGGTCAAGGAAATAATCGGGCGCAATACCACCCTCGCCTACGACGCGGGCGTAGAGTTCTCGGATGCTATACGACTCTTCGGAACCGTCTTTTTTTTTATATCGGCACCTGCTTCCTGTTCAAGCTGTTCAAGCTGTTTAACGAAGAACTCCTTGAACGACGCAAAAAGAGACGGATCAGAATCGCACGCCTCAACAAATTCATCAAAAGACATAAGGAAAGTATCTTTGTTGTTCGCCAGAAGAACGGAGTAGAAAAGCAGGTATTCGTCCAACATCCGGCCGAACTCAAACTGTTTTCCCGTAAGATTCTCAAAAATAAAGAAAGCACGCAGCGTATATTTTAAAATGTAATCCCGTTTTTTTATAGTAATCGTCTTCATTGTAGTAAGTTATTGAGATTAAAGAAGCAAACAGGACGGGCTATCCGCCCCGTTTGCGTATTATCTGAACATCAGCCACGGGGCATCATCCGCCCACGCCCGGAGCCGGTGTCGAAGTAAGAGCCCCTGTTCCCTCAAATGTTGCCGAGAATGTAGCTTTATCACCATCCGGCGCATTAAGCTCCAGGTTGGTAACAAGAACTTTTCCCGAATAAAACGCTGCCGGAAGAGACCAGCCGCCCGAAGGAACCTCAGAAGCATCGGCATTTGCCGGGATACCGAATTTCGCCTCAACCGGCTGGCGCTTTAACATCAGGTCAACCAAGGTGTCATAACCGCTTATACCTTCATCGGCACTGAATAAATTCTCACTCGAACCGTTCCAGGAGAGTTTTTTAATGTCCTTTTCCGTCCAAATACCGGAATCCTTGCTTTGCGTGTCGATCGTCTCTGCCGAAATCGACAATTTACAGGAGGTTGCCAATGCCAATGCCTTTCCATTGACGAACAACATGAAATCCTTGCCTAATACTGCTTTCGCTTTACTCATTTGTCATTCGTTTTAAAATTAAACACTATATTTACCGCATACGCGTCTATTTCCTGAAGATACTCCACATCTATGGATGATACCGTACAGTCATTTACCGTAAATCTGGCATATTCCGCCCGTACGCCCTCCAGTTCGTAACGGACCTCGTTTGCCATCTCAACCGTTTCCCCCGCTCCTTTGCCTACAACCGTTACCTGAACCTGCGTATTGTCCTGTCCCGCACCGTCCTTTGTGTAGTCAGGCTGAATGGACAAACCGCCATATACGATATAAGGATACTGGGAAACACCTTCAGGAATAACGATAGGGAATATTCGCCCTCCGAACTTCGATGCAACAATGGCACTTAAGCCAAGCGCACCGCTTATATGTTCTCCTATTAATAAACTCATCTCTATAAATCATTATATCTATTTCTTTACTTCAGCTCCCGCGCTCCTGGCACAAGTGACAATTCTCGCATTGAGTTGATCGGCCAGATATTGCTCCGTGGTAACCTTCGCCCCGTCCACCGAACGCCTGAAGAATCCCCTGGCGGAAATAACCCCTCTATTGGCCGTACGTCCGGACTTGGATCGGGTCCTTTTGAACGCAACCCTTTCAATAGTCCCTTTATTTATAAACCGCAAGACCATCGCCCGGTCCTTACCCCAATATCCGTCTACCTGTTCCGTGCGCTCAGATCTTTTTCTATGCCTTAATATACCACTGGCACCGCCTGTCCTGGTAATTGAAGCCCTTACAACCTTGCTGCTCCGGCTGGATTTAGGGTTATTAAGACTGACACTAGCCCCCATACCCTCACGATAAACTGATATTTTAACTCCTTGAACGGCTTTTCGGGGATCACTATGAACTGAACTTTTAAAACCTTCTTTCACGGCCTTCTGTGTGATTTTTGCCGCATTTCGCAAAATCTTTTTTCTTTCGGCTTTGGGGATGGCATTTTCGATATCAATCTCATCCAACAGCTTCAAAACCTGGCTGGCATCTATATCTATAACCTTACGCCCTCTTTGGGCTCCCGGATTGTTTTTATAATATCCCATATTCTAACCTCCTTTCTCTGTCCCTTCATCAATCTTTGTGGCTATAATCGTAGCCGACCCATCCTTCTTGGAAGCGTTGAAGCTCTCAATACGATAAGTGCTATCGTTCCATACGATACGCTGCCGGTCATGTATCTTATTTGTATATCGCACCAGGACAGATACCGTATTGGGCAGCCAAACCTCACCCGCCGTTATAGCCCTCACACCTTTGTTATATGTAACCTTCGCCCAACAGCTATACGACAGCTCCCAGGAGGTAAGCTGTTCACCGTATTTGTTGCGGATGGTGACAGGGGATAAAAACCTGATCCGGTCATTTAAAGTACCACTCTCTATCATGGCTCCAATTTTATCCAGGGTTTCAACATATAATCAAACGTATAAGGGACAACGGCCTGGGAAAGACCGCTAACCGGTTCACGGTTCTTGTAAAGTTGCGCGGCCATCATCAGGATGGCGATATACAACATTGGCGGAAACCCGGCGTTTTCATCTGATTTCCTTTTTCGGTTTTCCATGACCAACTCTTCGTAACTCCTGCGGGTAGCGTTGATTATGGCGTCCTCCGCCGCTACTCCGTACATTACAATAAGATCATCATCCTCCTCAAAATCAATCTTCATTTGTCTTTTTAAGGCATCAAGCGATACGATGCGAAGTTTATCTACAGTCATAACAGATCTTTTTCAGGGTAAAGGGCGGCACTCTCAAAATGTCCGCCCTTTCCGGTTGTTGATATACGTTTATCCTCCAACTCCGGCAGCCGTACAGTCACCCAGCAAGAAAGCCTCCTGACGAAGGGTTGTCATGCTCCAATCACCATTAAGAGTCAATACCGTTGTATCCTTTGAAGCCTTTGTATAAGGATCCACAATAAAGCGCTGCTCGCCAAACTGGCCGAGTGCCTGATAGGACCAAACACCCAATCCTACATGAATGCCCCCGTCGTTGTTGATGTAATTTGTGCAGAAGACAGGAACACCGGCGATTTTATCATTCTCGATGATCATCAGTCCGGAACCGGCATCACGGGGAGTCGATTCAAGCATGGCCTTGGTGTATTCATCCATCACATAACAGAAAGTGCCATCGGAAATGATCCCCTTAGCCAGAATGATACCTTTCATGGCAAGCAATTCCTTATATGTGGGAAGTTCGCCGGCAAACGTGATATGTAAAGCTTCTTTTCTCAAAGCGGTGGTAGTCAGCGCTCCGATAGCTTTGGCGGCGGCTTTCTTGCAAGCGACGAACGGGCCGTTAACCTTATTTGCATTAACTGTCACCGGGCTAAACATCGTTTTGTTGAGTGTTCGGGTAATAGCCATCGGAATCTGCTCTTTTACAACCGCATATGCGACTCCGTCCGTCTGGTTAATCAACTGGCTGGTCACAGAGACAGTAGCCCCCAATCGATACGGGGTCGGAACGATCTTATCAATCGCAATAGTCTTATCCGTCAACGCCGCACTTTCTCCGGCCCATTCACCCTCAATGGCTGCTACGGTGGGCCATACATAATTACCTGACAATCCGGTCTGCACTTTCAAGCCCACCTTGCCAAGGATCAATCCCTCTTCCAGCGGCTTGATAATATCGTTAATCGCCAATGGGATCATCGGTGCGGCATTGGTAGATACCATAATGGATTCACGCTTCAACGCGTATCCCTGCATGTCATGTTCTTTGGCACGCTCACGTATCCAATTCTGGAAACCTGCCTCACGACTTACCGGAGAAGTGACGGGCGCAACTCCCGAACCGGCGATTTGAAGATCGTAAATACGGTTTTCGCGCTCCAACTTCTGAACTTCCGCCTTCTCTGCATCGGTCAGCTCCTTGCTTTCACGGGCCTCAGCAGCATCGGCAATCTCATTCATACGGGTGCAGTTGTTAAAACGGGCCTCGATCATCTCACGAACTGTCATTTTCTTTTCTTCTTTCATTTTCTCCAAATATTAATAGTTAATAATAAAATTCTCGTTTGCTGAATATCCGGATATTGGTTATCTCACGTCTATTCCCTTCATTCTCCTTCCCGGTACTGTCACCGTCATCCGTACGGCGTACGGCTTCGTCCATCTCCCGGGCGGTTACACTGGTCTCCGCATAAGCCGGATCACTCGCTATGGTCATGTCAAAGATTTCATCGATCCGGTTTACATGACGTATCGTCATTCCTTCGGCGTCTTTCGTATAGGATACGGATGTGGTTTCATCCGACCAGAAAATGAAACTCGATCCGATCAAGTCCCCTCTTCTTACTAACTCCAATGCCGTAGCGCCATCCGGTGTGTCAGGGGCCTCAAAAGAATAGTGGACACCTGTTTCATCGACCGTCAATTTCAACGTTCCCTGCCCCCTGTTGCTTCTGGCCAGAAGCCGCTCGCGGTTATGCCAGATAGTCATCTTGATATCGAACCTGTCCAGATCTTCCTGTGTCACCGCTCCCGGCTCGATAATTTCCCGGTAAACATCTCCCCAGTCAGCCAACAAACGGCTCTGCACGCCGAAAACAATCGCATAACCTTCGATAATACGGCTGCTTTCCACCGCGCCCCCGGTTTCACGCAACCGGGGCTGTCCCTGCCCGGTGAAAAACCTGCTTTCTCTTTTTTTCTGTTCTTTTTCTGCCATATATAATTCCTTGAATAAGTGTGTTATGGTTTACCCGGTTGATCGTCTTTTGGAGGTATGGTATTCCCGCCGGAGACTTCACCGGAAATCTTAGGGCTATTGATGGGGGCAATATTACATGTTATGAAGACCTGCTCCCCACCCTCGACAGGCGGGCAGTCTTCCGAACGCCGCAAATCATTGACCGTCTGAAGCCCGTTCGCTATCTGCTTGGCCTGATATATGCCCTTGGTGGTAAGATCCGTTGTATACAGCCTTGACAAATCGTATTTGAATTTATAATCCGAATAGGCATTCCAAGGTATCAACTTGGCCTTAAACTCACTCTCTATCATGGTAAGGATAGGACTCAGGCAATCCGAGTAAAACCCTACCGTAGCTATCTCCGCACTCTTGTAATTCGCGTTGGAATCATCAAAGAGCTTGCTTTTGGGAACATTGAAAAATCGGGCTATTTCGGTAATGGTCAGCTTGATGTTTTCCAGGAACTGCATATCCACGGAGGACATGGAGAGCTGATCCAGTTTTCCGTCACCCCTTACCGGTATGATATCCTGCCCGCAGTCAATAGCCTCCTGTATCTGTTCGGCATTGCTCTTCATCTGGTCATCCTGATACTCACCCCATCCCTTCATGCTGTAATCATTGTGAAGAATGGCCTTGAACTTACCTCCGGTAGCAAAGCGGGTCTGGGTTTCCGCGGCGGCAGTGGCGGCAATACCCAGAGTTTGCGCGGCGAAGCTGATGGTAGATACACCCGTATACCCGCCGTCAAGGCTTACATTTTTAAAATGCAGCATTTCATCACCGGGAAAGACACCCCGAACACTGTTAATGGAATCCTCAACATAGTATGTATCACTCCACGGGTCATAAGAGCAACTGTAGGGCGTAAGCAACAGCAATTCCATGGGATGCCCGTAGGAGTCCCTGCGTAAATAGGCATAGGCATTGCCAAGCAACAGCACCTGCGAAACCAGATTTTTAAAAAGTATAAATGAAGTCTGCCGGCGATTGGGACGGACCGTAAGCAAATTATGGAGAACGGCTCCCGGACCGGTATCGTAGGGCTTGAAATAGTTTCCGGACCTGTCACGACGCTTATAGATTAACGGCAGCGTGGCGACAGAATCGGAAATCAGGGAGACCGCACGGTATACGGCGGCTATTTTCATGGCGTCGGATGGTGTATGGACATGTTGCGCCCGATCCGTATAACGGGCGCCTTTTTCCGATTTTGCCGCTTTCGGCTCCTCCCTTGAAAATGTAAGTTGATATCTGCCTAATTTCATTTGGATAAATATTGATTCTACTTATCCGGCCGATACACTGTTTTAGGTTACCCGTTTTACCAAACGTAATTATTAAAAAGCCACATGGACATCAGGTTGACAATGACCCCGTCTATCTTGGCATTCGCCTTTCTCTTCACCGGCTTCTTATTCTCCATACGGTCCTCTTCAAGATAAGCGTTGCCGAACATCCAGAATGTGATCGGATTATCGGCCAGTACAATGCCCGCCGGCTTCTTCTTTGCCGCCATCTCAAACGTCTCAACGGGTGAGGTGAATGCACCAAACGTCTGAGGTACGGCTTTAAGGATTTTCTCCGGATCCCAGCCGTTGCATGCAATAGCAGCACCCAGAGAGTTAACTATTTCCTGGCTCTTATAAGAGTCATAGCCTATCTGCAATATCCATAACTTTTTATTCCGGTTCAATATATCCGTTACGATCATGGAACCATCGATCACCGCCCCCGGACAAACCTTAAGATACCCCTTGGATATCCAGTATCTATATAATTCTGCATTGGGATGTTCTTCCAGGGTCTTTTCCGGGATGTAGTAATCAGTCCACGAATAGAATTTTTTAAGCGTTTTGGAATAAAGCATGTAATTCACGGCCGAAAGGTCATCGCTGACGGAAAGGTCAAGTGATACCATGGCAGGAGGCCGTCCGGACAAGCTGTCGATATCGAATCCCGGATCCGCCAATGACCGTGCCAGATTCTGGCTGATCCAAACCTTCGTCCCGGCAGACACGAATATATTCAGCAACTTCGTTTTGAACTCCAACATCTTCTCCGGATCGCGCAGGGCCTGCCTGTACATGGTTCTGTAGAACGACTCCTTGACGGTTATACCAATATGCGGATTGCATTTCTTCCAGACACCCGGATCGCCCAAAGCGTCCCCGTCCGTCTCCCATTCGTCCGGCATGAATATCGAGGCAAACAACGTATCATCATCATAAGTACCCGAAAGGACCTTCTTGGCAATATCCAACTCTAAGACAAACGGACCGTCAACGACTCTTGATGCTGTGGTTATAATGACCGTCAGATATTCATCCCTTGCCCCGGAAGAAGACTCCAAGACCTGAAGCAATTCCGCACCCTCGGAATGATCCTTAACGTACTTGGCTGCCGCGTACTCATCAAAGATAATCAGGGAGGCGTTAAGGCCGTCCTTCGTGTCAGCCCCACCCGAAAGACACTCGACAAAGGATTCTTTGCCGAACTTGTTCTCACGCCACTCGATATGCTCGCGTGTCTTTTTAAACGTCCTGCGTTTGGGATCCAACTGCTTGACGATCTTAGATATCTCCTTAAAACAAACCTGGGCCTGCTTGTAGCCGTTAGCCGCCGTATACGCCTGGGCATTGGCATCCCCGAACAACAACTCACTCACGGCCAAAGAAGAGGAACTGGTGGTTTTCGAAAACTTACGGGGAACAAACAGGATAGCACGGCGGACCAAACGGCGAAGGACCGTTTTTCCGCCTTCTTCCTCCCATTGATAAAACCCTAAGATCGAGGCGAACTGAAAAACCTGTACCGGAGTCAGCTTGTAACACTGCCGGCCTTTCATGCCGGAGAATTTCAAGGATTCATAGAATACAATGAACTTCTTTACCTTATTCGGACGCCAAACGTACTTATCACGGAGCATAAAAAAGCGACGCACAGCCAGTATTTCATACAGGTTGTGAGCCTCAACATCAGATATGATATCCTCGATATAAAGCCTGAGACGATGGTCGGTCTCATGCAGTCGGTAATTATCCAGGTTTATGTTACATACCTCCTGATAATACTGTAGCTTGATTTTTCTTGCCTCTTCCTCTTCGTCTTTTGTCATTGCCCGGTCCCGATATCTTCCTTATCTATTGCATTTAATTTTTTCATCATCTCTTCCAAAGGATCCGCTTCATCCTCCTTCGATTTTTCGTTCCGTTTCAGTTCCCGGTTCATATACAGGGAACGGAGATCTCTACGCACTACATCCGCCTGCTCTTTCATCGCGGCAAAAACCGGATTGATCTTTTCCCGAGGCTTGTTTTCCCTTGAATATTCCTTGACTGTGATAGGCGTATCTTCCGATAGCGCCTTCTCCCTCAGCTTCCGGTATAACAGAATATCCGAAGCGGCCAACTCTATTTGATACGACAATTCCGGTGCGTATACATCGGCCTTTTGCAAATGCCTGCGTATGACGGTCTTTATATTCTCAATCTTATCGCCCTTTTTAGTCATGCTGAAATGTTAAAGTTTTTAAGTATACCCATTTTGCGCAAATTCCGGTGTTTTAAGGTAAACCCGATACCCCCGCGGCCTGAATCCAAAATTCCACTTTTTGTCGATGCTTGGAGGGAGTGGATTTGAGTAATTGAGGGGGTGATAAAAAAATATCCCCCCCTACTCTTCGAAGAACCTGCGGTTAAAAGCCTCGGTAGCCCTGCGGGCATTGGCTTTTACACTTTCCTTGGAATGGCTTTTGAGAAGCCTGTGTCTTTCAACATGGCAATCGTGGCACAAGGCAACCAGGTTGGTTCTGTCAAAGCAAAGCGATTCCATCTCCGAATCACCGACAGCTGTCTCCACAGGCCTGATATGATGAATCTCTGTAGCCGATGTATTTATACCGTTCTCTAAGCAATCCGCACACAGGGGAGTTTCCCTCAGCACCGAACGCCGTATCTTTTGCCAATTCGTCGATTGCATCAATCTGCTATATGTAGCCCTCTTTTTCATATACTTATACTGTTATCCCGCCTCCGCTTAGGCTTGTCGCCTGTCATATCCACATGCTTCTCCGCCACGGACTGCCCGTTAAACTCTTCCTTTATTTCTCTCTCTATATGATCCGGCAATAACCTGTGATCGACTACCTCCATCAGATAAGAGATCGCGTCATCAAGCGCCACACCGCCAAGACTCAGGCATAAGGACGACAAACGCCGGTGCATTTGAGGAAACAACCGGCCAATGACAGACTTTAGAATCTTGCTGCTGTTTTCCGTACGGACAAGCTCACCATCCTTTCCGAATGTATACTTTACGCCAACAATCCCATGCTTGCCCGGACGTTGGTATAATTGTATTGACTCTGAAAGGATGTATGACTTGTCCGCACCGGAAGACACCCTGTTTATCCGAAGACCTTTATTCTGAAGCTCGGTGAATATTTTAGCCAATTCCAAAGAGAATCTGTCAGACTCGCTTATGTCCTGTTCTCCTGATTCAGGGTCCGCATATTTGAGAAAAGCAGAAACTAAATTTTGCAATAATTCGTATTTACTTGAAAAGCCATATTCTTTGCAAATTCTATCCAACCGGCTATCTATAGCCGGTGAGATTTTGGTTTGTATAAGTACGGACTTTTGATTTACTATTTTCTTTCCCATTCCGAATAATTTTTAATAACTATAATTCGCCCGCTTAGGCTGATCAAGCCGGCGGCTATCCGTCAGCCGTGACAACTCTTCCTCCTTCCGGTGTATAGAAACCGTCAGGTTATTACGGATATCCGAAAGACGCAACCACTCTTCCAAGGGAGTGTCTTTAGCTCCCAGCTTTTCATTGATCCGGTCTAACTCTTCACTGCTGCGATTAATTTGACTACGAATACACAGTATCCGATCCTGCCTGGTTTGAAATCCACCCAGACCATTACTATCTATCGTTGTTTCCATTTCTGTATCGAGAATTAATATTTCTTCCCGTGCATTTTCCCACGGTGTTCATTATACTTCATCTTCTGCTCAATGTGCCACTCCAAATCCATATCGTAAAATTCGGCAAGCTCAAACACCTGACGAATAGCATAATTAAGACATTCCTCCGTTGTGTATTTGTAATTCACAATATCTTTGATGATAGCATAGCAGTTCTCGGTAAATGACTTCTTCCTGCTTACAATGTATGCAACAATGAATATACCATTCAAATTAATACCCCGAAGACCGGCCATATCAAGCATACGAATAACCGTATCGGCCAATTCATCCTCAACCGTATCTTTGACCAGCCTTTCAAAAGCATCCACAAAAGCCTCAGACATATGATCGGAATTGGAACTGACAACCGATTCAAATTCCGCTTTGTCAGCCCGTCTGCCTTTCCTGTCAGCTTCTACAGCTTCGGACAACTCTGTTATTACAAGCATGAAACAATGATTGTCACTCAATTCTCTATCATGAAATCCATGATCACAGGCATTTTGATAAGCCCTGTTACGAAGGGTGTTCAAATCTAACATAACGTATATCTTTATAAGTTTAACATTCAATATTCTCCGTCCGATGCGCTCTTACTTCATTATACCAGTTCCCTTTATATTCGCGGGCCTCAACGGTAAAGTTAACTCTGATCTTGTCTCCTACTTTGGGAGGGTTCTCAACAGGACCATCGAAACTGCAAACGGAAAAGCGCATCTTGCTGTGATAACGTTCGCTGGTTTCCATGATGTACTCTCTCTTCTCCCAGTCTTTACCATCCCTGGTAACTCCACCGGTGGATGGCAGCTCCACCAAAATTTTGCCTTCTGCTTCACATTTCATATATTCAGTTTTTAAATTATAATTTATCAGCCCTTATAAGTCGGTTCCCGACAACCCTGCGGGCTGTATAGGACAAGTTGCCGAAAAGTGTTAAATTTTAGATTTTAAAAACGTAATCACTTAATTTTCAACATTTTAATTGCGCACCATAAGGTGCTTTTTGTGTTTACAGATAAAATACTGATTTTCAATATGTTATATTTTTCTGCAAATGGGCGTAAATATCCCTGTCTGGTAGCCTGATAAAAGTTTGTCCTTAAATTCACGCTCCATGTCACCGATTTCCTCCACGTACTTCTCACGCTCTTCCGGCCAGCTACGGGCAAAATTGCGTATAGTCTCCCATTGCTTTTTAGTCAGCTTACCCGAAAGATAAAGCTTCTTGTAACGCTCCTTGTACCGGGTAACTCCTATCCGGTATATCTCCCTGGCCCTTTCAAGCTGGGACACCTTTACGCCCTTGGCCGCAGACAGTTCTCTGGTAAAGCATATTTCTGACCAGTCCTTATAGAATATACGGCCGATCCTCGACAAGAAGAGGTTGTCCGTTAGCTCCATCAACGAAACAGACTGGTGCTTGTATATCGTTTCGATACGAAGAATGTTAGCCCCGACATTCCGTCCTTTCTCCCCGGCCTCAAAGCTCTTATCATAGACCTTCAGGATCTTCCGGAAATACTTGCTTTTCTCCGTTGTCTGTTGCTTGAACGCCGAATAGTTGGCATCGTTCCAAAGGAGCTTTCCTGAGACTTCATACATCTGTTTTATGTAAGAATCGGCAGGAAGGGACATCTTCATTGTGATACCTATCTCGTAATACGTTACCACGGCATTCTCAATACGGACACATAGCCTCAACAGCAGCTCTTTGATTGTCCTTACAGCCATTGCGAAAGTTATCGGGCGGCTGTTATCCAGTTTCCCGGTCTTTCCCTTGGAATAGAGCTTGCAAATGGAACACGTACACCGTAACCTGTTACCGCGAATCTCGATGAAACAACCGTCAAAGTTGGCGTAAGCGGTAGACTTGTAATAGACTTCATCGCCCTCCGTGCACTCCTCCAAATAATTTCGTAAGACGATCGTCTCAATATCCGCCGTATCAATCGTTGCCTTTATGGTTATCTTGTCGAACATCTCTTCTTCTCTATAAAATACATACACATTCTAAGGCCGGTTGATCGGCCACAGTCATGTATCGGGCAATACACCATGAAATTCTCAACCGGGCCGGCGCGTCTGCATTGCCGGCAATCACACTTTACCTTTTGCCTGATTTCCTCTTCTTTTCCCTTATTCTTATTCATCGCCTTGCTTTTTGATAGGTTGATGCTTTCAAAGACTTACACCTTCTGCATTCAGAACTGAAGGTGGAATAGACCTTCTCTCCCCGATTTAAAGTTCTGGGGTAAAAACGGTGAAGATAGTACCACTCGCCACAGATGGAACACCGTTTCATTAAACGACCGTCGGGGGAAGTACGGTAATTGTTTCTTTCCCGTCGATGGACCAACCGGCAATTTATACACTCTTCGTCCGTAAGTTTATACCGCCTGCAATGGGATAAAGACTTCTTTCCGCATTTGGCGAATGCCTTGCAATCAATACGCGGGATGGTTTGGGGGATATTCATAAGCTGAGCGTTTTAAGCCTCCCACTCCGGGGGAATCCGAATCCCGGGGAGAAGTCCCCGGGGAGTGGTTTGCAAAATATAAAATTTAACCGGGGCACACTCCCGACGGCATCCTTTGGTACCGGCATTGGTTATTGTTTAACATGTTTCCTGCATTTAAGCAGGACTCCTTTCATGATGCAAGTTTTTGTTTGATCAACCTTGTGTTCTTTTTCACAAGCCCTATGATCCGGTCATGGTATTCAGTGTTCTGGTTACAGGCTCCTCGGGACTGTACGACATTTAAGGTTTTCAAGTCAACCTCAATTGTCTCGATACGCTTGTCACCAATGCGGGCGGAGAGAATAAGGGATTCAGGCTTCAGGTAATAATTATTCGTAAATACGCAGTGATGAAGTGCATCTCCTTCCTCCATGACTTCCCGAACACTTTCAAGTACCCTCACTTCAATAAACCCGTCAGTAAATCGCAACCCAAAAAACTTAGCTTTGAGGGCTTTGAATTTAGCTTCGTCTTCAATTGCCCTCTTTCGTTTACGTTCAGCTTCTTCTTTTTCCTGAAGTTGCCGTTTCTTAATGACCAACTTATCGTGTTCTTTCTTAAGATTATCCGGACAAACATAGTGTGCATTATGCAGGTCTTTGTGGAAGTACCGAAGCAAATCAAGATAATCAAACCATATTTTCACATCCTTTATCCTGTATTTGTTTCTTAGGCATATCTTTATGGACGGCCAATAACGCTCAATCTTATATTTTTCATTTGAAGCATACCCTAATAGTTCGTACCTCCTTGCCTTTAGCAATGTTTCCATTTTCGGGTTATCAGGAATCATGTTAATAGCTTCCAGTGGCGTAAGCCCTTGCAATCTGTGGTCTATACCGTAGCGTCCTATATCCGGACGGAACTCAGAATCAGGATGCAGCCTGGAAGGATAAATATCATACCTGACACCGGAAGAATAGTAACCACGTCTATGTTCAACACGTATCTCCATATCTCCGCCCCAGGAATCACAATACCAATTCACAGTGTGATTCAATGCGACAACCGTATTCTTTCCATCTTGCCGTATCCAGTGTTGGAGTACCTCATTAATAAAGTATTTTGGAACCGCACCGGCTTTATAGTACGCCCGAATCTCAAAATTCCGAATTACCTGAAACTCCCCATGAATCTCAGCGATCGCAACATACCTGCTCTGTTTGTCTGTAGTGCATCTTGATTGCTCTACTTTCAACTTTGCCCCACAGTGAGGGCATACAGCCAGTTTACGCCTGACAATATCCGGGGAGAACCTCTGGCCGCAGTCCATGCAAACAACCCGTGATTTAGTCGCAAAGCCTTTATGTTCCAAGCAGTCCGTTTTAGCCCATGCAAGCATATAGCTATCAATATCAGGAAGACACCTGCTTTGCTCCAATACCTGAACTTGTAACTTGGTCCTTGGTTTCATAATTTAGAATAATGACATCTGTTGAACTTCTATTATCTCTTTCTTTGCCCGTGTAGGCTTTTTCTTGAGCAAGGCATACTGTTCCTCTTCCAAGCGTCTTAATGCCGCTTCACGGGCTTTCTCCTTATCCTCCTCGGTAAGTACCGTAGAGGCAGACAAACCGCTGACTGAGGATCCGGTATTTGCGGGTATCTTCTCTACTTTGATATTATCCTCATCGTAATAGTGAACCGCCATGCCGAATACCTCCGCATCAGAGATGGCAACCGCGTTGCCCCTCTTTTTCGCTTCTCCCAAGATATAGCTGCAGCATTCATCAATACTCTTGTTTTCTTTGTTATAAGCCTTGGCAAAGAGTTCGTCCGCCTTGGCACGCTCATCAAGATAAGACTTGATGGCGGCTTGAAATGAATTGTCTTTCATAATTGCTCTATCGTTACCAGTATTGTTTAAATCCTGAGTTTTATATTCATTTTTTGATATTAAGAGAGTTATACAAATAGCGATTGCTGAATACGTGATAATATCAATTTATTAGCATCAGCAAAGAACTGCTTCTTAATCTCGAACCCGTAAGCTTTTCGTCCCAATTGGGCGGCAGCCAATAAAGTAGAACCACTACCGGCACACGGATCTATGACTACATCACCCTTGTCGGTGAATATTTCTATCAATCTACGGAGTAGCGGTACCGGCTTTTGCGTTGGGTGCACCTTGGGAGTCTCACCGTCCCGCACCCAATCGAAGCAATTGAATATCATCCGTCCGTCATTGTTGAACTTAGGGAGTTTGTCTCTATATAAAAGCAAACCATACTCACAGTTACCGACAATCTTCATGTTTGCCTTTAAGACTTGTGCGGAGAAGTCTTTTCTAAACACAAGGTTTATGTAATTATTCAGCCCGTAACGTTTCCCGAGTTCAATATATCTGAACTGATCTTCAAATTCACAGAAGATAATCATACAGGGAGCCTTACCCTTCTCCTTCGGTTCTTTCATCAACATTTGGCTACAGAAGTGCATAAACTCTGCGGGTCTGAAGTCCTTATCTGTGTCAAAGAACTCTTTGCCGGCCAGATCGCTTTCGCCATTCTTGTTATCCCCGTCAACATACCAGGAAGGATTGGAGGCATAGGCGTTGTTTCCAAGATTGTAGGGCACATCTGCAATGATTAATTGTGCTTTGGGAATCCCGTAAACTTTATAATTCTGGAAATGATTATTAAATAATTCGATATCTTTCATTACTCAACCTCCTTTTTAGGTTCCCAATCGGCCGACACCTTGGCCCACTCTCTAAATGACTTGTCGAAGCCATCCAAATCGCCAAACATATCCATCTTGGATTTATCCGTAGTTACAAATGTGGCGAACTCTCTGAAATAGCGGTCAGCACATTTCACAAAGTCATTATGCAGCTTCTTCAGGTTTCCAAGTAACAGACCCTTGGCCAACATGACATCGGATGCTTCCTCTATCAGGCTGTTTGCCTCGCAATTCAACAGATGCGCGGCTGAGAGGAGCATATTCATTCTGTCTATACTGCCATCTTTTACGGCTGTTTCAATTAATTGTTTCTTTGGTTTCATAATCATATTCTCTTTGTTGATTTCCTGCATCTAAGCAGGGTTGATTTTATGATGATCGCCCTATCTGTCAAGATGGTGGATTCATCCGAACGATGCAGCAATGTGCGCTTCTTAATTCCTATGTCGGTTTCATCCAGATGCTCAAAAATGGCACTGAGAGAACCGAAGTAGTAGTTCTTCTTTTTGAAGATCAAATACACATGTATCACTTTCATATTTTCAAAAGTTCCATATATGTCATATTTGGCGTATCTGCTTCTCTTCTTTCAGACGTTTAACCTCGCCCTGATAATACTTGATCATGGTACTGTACTCAAAGTCGGAGATCTTATTTGTCTGATTCTTCATGGATTCAAGCAACAGAACCGCAGTTTCACCGTATTTCAATATCAGACCACGGCGATAGCCCTGCATGTTGCCTTCATCGAAACGATTGCACGATCGGCATTGGGCATTGCAGTTCTTTTCACTGAATCGGGTGGACATGTGCTGCCTGTTTATGTAATGCCCGCAATCCGCCTGATCCAAAGGCAAAATTCTCCCACAGGAGATGCACTGAAATGTTCCGTCTTTCCTGGCGTCACGTAAACGGATAAAGCGGCTGAACACAGTATCCAACTTGTTCTTCAGATTAGGAGACTTCTTCTTTAAATCAGTCGTTTTCTTTTTCCACATCATGCCTTTGAGTTATTAAGCGGTATTGTTCGTCACTTCGAAAGCGGATGGCATTTTCGTACCAGGCATCATTGGCCGCCTGATACGCCTGTTCGCCGTTTATATATTCTTCGTCTTTCAGCCGGGCAATAATGGCGGAACTTCGATAGGCGGTATCCCAGAATAAAGCTAAATCACCGATCCTTGGAGCCTGCTCTACATGGTCCGTTTCCTGACAGAAGAAATCTGAAAGATTCTCCGGTTCGAATGCGATTACTATTTTGTCGCCCACAGCCTCAATAGAGACATGACGACGGTCTGGGGGAATACTAAAGTTTTGTATTTTCATCTTATTGGTTCAGTTCTATACTGTATTGAGGGTTATTTACTGACAATAGTATCATGCATTTCCTTGGCAGTCCAAAATCTATAATCATCTGATATATCCATAATTCGCTTATCAGAACCTTTGCAAAGCCGAATTATCTTCCGGGCAAACTCTTTACGCTTCCTGCTTTTCCTTGTACGCTGTAAAAGTGTACGATAGGCGAGCATAAGCCAGTAATCACAGACATGCTCTTTTTCTTTCAATCGTATATACTTTATCTGCATATTCTCATCGTTTAAATTTTAAAATAGCCGATTTCATAGCATCATCAGAAGCCTTTTCTATTACGCTGAATATACTGTCTGCTTTCTGAAAATCCATTTTAAAGCGATTATCGGAGGCGACATATATTGTATCTGTTATTTCTGTAACCCCTTTTACAGGGAATACGGTCAGATATATATATTCAGTTTTACAGCCGGTCAATGAGACGACTGCGAGAATTATTAGTATTTTCTTCATTACTTTCTCATTATTAGTTACAATACTCTTGTACATCTTTATCCGCAAAATGAATGCACGTGCATGCGGGAGGAATGAAATTGGATAAATCTTCCAGGTCGTTTCCTTGCATCTTGTAGAACCCTTGTTGTACAAAGGGTTCATCCCGATTCTGAAAACCTACATATACATCCCCGTATTGCGGGTGCGTACGGGATGCAATTATTATTTTCTTGTTCATTTCTTTATTGAATTTGAATTATTAAAATGGTAGTCGAATTATATCTATAAATGGATGTTTAAACCCAATGTAAATAGCCCATGCGCCAGATATGCCCCTAAATTCGTAATCGCTATATTTGATTCCTTTATGATAAGAATACCCTATTTTATGTATTATTCTCATTTCTTATTTGTTATACGTTAATACCTTGTTTCCTATAATATTGGGCTATTTTCTCTTTTTGCTCTTCGATTTTTAGATCGAGTTTAGCAATACGATTAACTAACCTTTCCCGTCTGGCTTCAAGTTCTTCCAGCTTGGCAGCTTGTTTTGTAATTAGTCTCATATTTTAGTTCCTTTCTAAACTGATTTGAATTTAATAGGCGATTGAATCATAGAACTGCCGATTACGCAAATACTCCTTTACCACATCCGATGAAGTGGCACGATCACCGATACGATCATGGATGTACTGGTACTTCTCAAAACTCATACCTGAGAGGATGTCATCATTCATCTCTACGTTGCCGGCATAGATGCAACCGGCAACCGTAACAATGGATATGATGACCATAAGCAGATGCTTAGAAAGACTATTCATGTTCTTCATCGGTTCGTTTATTTTTAAGAATTGAATCAATATCACTTATTTTATAGCGACGCTTCCCGCCTATCTCAACAGGACATAAGTACCCCTTTTTGTTCCAACTCCATAAAGTACTACGATTAACACAAAGCATCTTTGCGGTTTCATTGATGGTTAAATACTCTTCATCCGACTTCATATTAGAGGCCAAAACCTCTTTGATCGTCTGTTTTATAATATGATCCGCAAACTCTTTCAAATCAGTAGATTTTATTGTTACACTTAAATTTGAATCACTACTCAATATTTCTTTAATGCTCATTTGTTACCTCCTTTCCTCGCTGATTACCATTCAAAATGTAGTCATAAAGCCTCTGAGCGTCTTCTATCCGGAGATATACCTGATCTTTGCGGGTCTGCTCTATGCAATATTTACGAAGTTCGACATCGCTAAGAGATGAAGGTGGCGTGAAAACACCTTTAAGCGTGGCGCTTTCGGGGCTGAGGCCGGATTTAGAGACACTCTCTGATTTGAGATTAAGCTCTTTTTCCGCTTCTTGCATTCCACTTGCTAAGAGATGTACTGGAATGCCGTAGAACTTACAAATATCCTCCAAGCAGTCACGGAGACTCCGTGTGCTATCTAAATCCAGAGGACAGAGGCTGGATTTAGATGCGTTCTCTGAGTCGGGGCTAAGATCTTTCTTCAATTCGTCGACATACTCCACTAACAGATCCCTTAAACTGTTATAGGTCTCATATATATCATTCCGACTTTCTTTTGCGGATTCGTCGATTAAGTTCCTTATATTGCAACATTGCCAAATGACAGCCACTCCAAGTACCAGCACGAGGGCAGCAATTAATGTTAAAAAGATAATTGTTCCTGTAGTCATTGTTAGTTCTCCTTATTGTTTAATTATCTATTATTTATCACGTTTCACAAATAAACTATCACCATCTGTTCGTGTAGAGAAGTTCATTCCTTCATCATATGCTAGATTTGAACATGTAGGTCTTACTGAATTTCTTTTGGAGCGAGCAAATTTTAATTCTTCGCCCACTTTCATGTTTTTTAATAGGGCTTTCAATTCCCCTCTTTTACGTTTGTTAGTTTCCATTTTAGCGTAGAATTATGCGCCCAAAGGGGCGCGGGTTATACTTATGATTTTATGTAATTAAATTTGGCCATGTACCTTTCAGCACCTTTCATAGACTTGAATGTCTTACTCGAAGAAGCTGTTACTGCTATATAGCTAAGATTGCCATTGTATTCATTTACCGCGATTGCACCGGTTTCTTCACCATTTGCTTTTTTGTAGTCGATGATTGCTTTCATAATTCTATCTTTTAAATTTGTTATTTATTTGTTGATTGATTAACTTTGATGCGACAAAGATAATTGACTATACTCTACTATGCAAACATTTAGTAGACTATACTCTATTAATTAACCTTTATTAGTAGATAATAGTATGACCATAAAAGAAAAAATTCAAAAATACATTGATTATAAAGGAATTAGTGTATATAGATTAGAGGCAGATGCCGGACTATCTAAGGGCTATTGGGGTAAAACGAAAAGTATATCAGCTGACATAGCAATGAAAATTAGTAGAATATACGGAGACATGTCTACTGAGTGGCTTTTACGAGATGAGGGAGAAATGCTCAAAAAAAACACTATTGGAATTAACATGAATCAAGATGATGGCAATATCATTGGGCAAGGTAACCATAATAACATTAAAACAGGTAATGTGGTTAATGTTGCCTTACCTGATGCCGGAACACAAAAAATAATAAAACCAGATGGAGAAATAGAAGTAATAACAACCGAGTCAAACACTCCTATGCTTGACACTCTAAAAAGGGAAAATGAAAATTTAAAAGCTGAAGTTATGTACCTAAAAAACACCATAACAACAAAAAATGATCTAATAGACTCTTTAAGAGAAACTATAGACATACTCAAAAATAGATAACAGATTTATATTACAAACCAAAAACCAATCAACATGAAAAAGTTATTTTTATTACTACCTTTTTTAGCATTGGGGGCTTGTACTCCGAAATACTCTGAACATATTTATGTTGCTGACTATAGTAAATATGTACAATCCGGATTCCGTATTTACCCAATAGGAACTGACATAAAGGAAAAAAGTTATGTGCCTGTAGCGGATTTACAACTTGTTTTTTATGCTGGAAGAAAATCAAAGGAGGCAATAGAGTCCGGACTTACTCCTGCTAAACTATATGATGGAAGTTCTATATATGTTCCTACCGAAGAATACATGACAGGAAAAGCCGTACAGGAAGCCCAAAAACACAATGCCAACGGAATAGTTAATTATCAAGTAGTCACAGTGCGTTCGGCTAAAGGGGATATCATCAGATACGAAGCACAAGGAACAGCCGTAAGAATTGAATAAATAAACTAATATAATTATTAACCTAAATACACTACAAATGAAAATGCAAAAGAGCCCTTAAAAAATATTTTTAACCCGCGGTAATGTAATATGGCTCAATTACAATCCCGCATAAACAATCAAAAACTATGAATAAAAATCTGAAGAACAAACTGTATGTGATAATCTTCACATCACTACTATTCTACTCCTGTGGAGAAAATAATGTAATTGCTTCTTTTGATCACTCAACTAAACCGGAGAGTTTTAAAGACATTTCTTATAAAATCCCCGTCTCGGATGCTGTCTTCACAGTCCTCGATGTGATTAACTCTACAACAGGAAGTACCCGGAGTGCTTCTTCGGCGGAAATCGAAAACATCGAGGTTGTAAAAACGACACCAGCAATAACCCGTTCATTGAAAGCAAATTCATTAAGTAGCGATACATTGCTATACATTATCAATTTTAAAGATGGAGGCTTTGGAGTAGCAGCAGCAGATAGCAGAACCGCACCTATTTATGCATACTCAGATAAAGGACGCTTTAACTTAAAAGACACATGCCAGGTTCTTGCTTTAAAGATGTTCATAAAAAGTGCTATACACACTATTTTGTATGATATCAATAATCAAGGAAATAATCCGAGATTCGCTGAAACACCCGAAACCAGAAATGAATTACTAGAACAAGTAGGTCCTTTCATGGATATAGAGTGGTCACAAAACAACCCTTATAATAAAGAATGTGTCATTGGCACAGAATATGCCAAAGCCGGATGTGTAGCCATTGCAACAGCACAGATATGTGCATATAATAAATATCCAAATACATTCGAAGGATATAATTATGATTGGAATACCATTTATAAAATCAAAAGTAGTTCAGACCAATACAAGTACCCCGATGCAACGAATCAATTAGCGCATTTTATTAGAAGAGTGGGATTAAATGTAGGTATGAAATATGGAGTGAAAGAAAGCGGCGCTAAAAGTGAAAAAATCCCAGGTCTATTAAGAAAGATGGGCTATACATGTAGTGATTTAATTAGCTATAGCGACAAAGGACTAGTCGAGTCTTTAAAAGCCGGGCACCCAGTATACCAATGTGGATTTGATAAAGAAAGCGACTATTTCATCTTTCAAACACATTCAGATGGCCATGCATGGGTAGTGGATGGCTATCGATATGAAATGTTAAACATTAGAATATGCAGACCAAGAAGAGGCGAGATGGACTGTGACTCTGAAAAGAGACGTTTTCTATTTGTACGCAACAACTATGGATGGGGAGGGTTATATAATGGATGGTACCAGCCATTTGTTACAATGCCTAATGCTAACGGAAAGAGAATCCCAACTTTCGCATTTAAACCTAGAATGATAACCAATATACACCGATGAAAAAAAAATATATATTATTATTGTCATTTTTGACTCTTTGTTCATGCGAAGAGCAAAAAATAACAGGAGCTTTATTTTCAAAAAGCTTCCTACAAGGATTTATTGATATTAAAGAAATTGCATCCGGAAACATAAGCAACAACGATGAATTGTATTTTATGTTTCAAGGTGACAACATTGCCAGGGGCAACCCGCTGTATGATGAACTTTGCACTAAATATGGTGATGTCAGCTATAATCGCTATATGGTTCCTTTCTCTAATCCGTGCCTAGTTGATACTATTACTTCACTTGATTTAATATGCAATACCGATTTTGACAATAACCATAAAAAGGGAAGTTCACTAAATGATATTGCAATACTGTATTATTCCTCACCATTGGAGTTTATAAAAAGCGGGTATAAAGAATATCCTAAAACAGAAGACACAACACCCGCCCCGTATAGACCCTCTAAGGAATACTATCCTTATTCTAAGTCATTTTCAGATTTAAAAGGTGAAGAACTGATTCTTTTATATCAGATGGGTTATATTAAATTTCTGGTACACCCACTACAAAGTAGACAAAGTATCACTTTTAAGGTGCAGACAAAATCAGGAAAAACAATCTCAACTGATTTTGAACTTAACTTTACCCCAACAAGGAGATAAGGATCATCATAGCTATTCATTCGAACACCATAAAATATCCCGGGTCCTAATTGGCCCGGGATTTATTTATGCTTCTACTTGATCTGAGCAATGTTCCATTAGCTCATCAATCATCTATACGATGCAAAATGTTGTGCAAAAGTTGTGCAACCCCAATAAAAACAAAACGCTAATTATCTTATATTTAAGAAATTAGCGTTTAAAAATGTACTCCCGAAGGGAATCAAACCCTTATCTTAGGTACCGGAAACCTACATTCTATTCGTTGAACTACAGGAGCATTGTTTTTATGCGACGACAAAAGTATAAAAAATCTTCGCATTTTCCTAATGATTCACCTTTTTTTGTAGTATTCATCTACCGAACGCTATATTATCAAATATTATTTTGCAACTCTTATGCTATATAAAACGATCAATTTGATAACATTTTAGCCTATTATTCATACAGATATAGATATTATTCATATCTTTGCCGACAAATAACAATCAATAAACCTATGAGTTACCTAATAAAACCTCAGAATTATAAACCTTTGCTTGACCTGAAACAGACAGAACTGGGCATCAAACAAATTAAAGAGTTCTTCCAGCTGAATCTTTCTTCGGAGCTGCGTCTGCGCCGTGTCACAGCCCCACTCTTCGTACTCAAAGGAATGGGTATCAATGATGACCTGAACGGTATAGAACGTCCTGTCTCATTTCCCATCAAGGATCTGGGCGATGCACAAGCGGAAGTAGTACACTCACTCGCTAAATGGAAGCGTCTGACCTTGGCAGATTATCACATTGAACCGGGTTATGGTATTTATACGGACATGAATGCCATCCGCTCGGACGAAGAACTGGGCAATCTGCATTCACTTTATGTAGACCAGTGGGACTGGGAACGGGTAATTACTGCCGAAGACCGTAATGCCGACTTCTTAAAAGAGATCGTAAACCGCATTTATGCCGCTATGATCCGTACGGAATATATGGTGTACGAAATGTACCCGCAAATCAAACCTTGCCTGCCACAGAAGTTGCACTTTATCCATTCGGAAGAATTACGCCAGTTGTATCCCGATATGGAACCTAAATGCCGCGAACATGCCATCTGTAAAAAGTATGGAGCCGTATTTATCATCGGCATCGGTTGCAAGCTGAGTGATGGCAAAAAACATGACGGACGCGCCCCGGACTATGACGACTATACCAGCAAAGGGTTGAACGACCTACCCGGACTGAACGGTGACCTGTTGCTCTGGGACGATGTGCTGCAACGCTCCATTGAGTTGTCTTCAATGGGTATCCGTGTAGACAAAGAGGCTCTTTTACGCCAAGTGAAGCAAGAGAATCAGGAACAAAGACTGGAACTCTATTTCCATAAAAGATTATTGAATGATACGCTTCCACTCTCTATCGGCGGCGGTATCGGACAATCACGCTTGTGCATGTTCTACTTACGCAAAGCTCATATCGGCGAGATTCAGGCAAGTATCTGGCCGGAAGAAATGCGTCGTGAATGTACAGCCCTTAATATACACCTTATTTAATAGCCTATGAACGTACAAATAGAAGAGAGCTGGAAAACTCATTTAGAACCAGAATTTGAGAAGAATTATTTCCGCACACTGACTGAATTTGTCAGAAGTGAATATAGCCAGTATCAGATCTTTCCTCCGGGAAAGTTGATATTCAATGCATTCAATTTATGTCCGTTTGATAAAGTAAAAGTAGTCATTATCGGTCAGGACCCCTACCATGGTCCCGGTCAGGCACACGGCCTTTGTTTCTCGGTGAATGACGGAGTAGCCTTTCCGCCTTCTCTGGTGAACATTTTCAAAGAAATAAAAGAAGATATCGGCACGCCAGCCCCGTCCACCGGTAACCTGACAAGATGGGCCGAACAGGGTGTCCTGTTGCTGAACGCCACCCTGACAGTACGCGCCCACCAGGCCGGTTCGCACCAACGTCGCGGTTGGGAAGAGTTTACAGATGCTGCCATCCGTGTCCTGGCCGAAGAAAGAGAAAATCTGGTATTCATCCTTTGGGGAAGTTATGCACAAAAGAAAGGTGCCTTCATTGACCGTAACAAGCATTTGGTACTCAGTTCGGCACATCCTTCTCCCCTCTCTGCCTACAATGGCTTCTTTGGGAATAAGCATTTCAGTAAAACAAACGAATACCTGAAAACCCATGGAAAAACAGAAATAAACTGGTAAACAGAGCAAACTATCAAACGATAGTCGATAAACAGCCGGCAATTTATGCTATAGAAATTTTAAGCATAAATTGCCGGCTGTTTATCGTTCGTCCATCAGATATTTAATACCACTGAATATTACTTTGAGTCTGACTTCTCTTATCCCACTTCAAGTCACGCAGGATACTTGCCGTAGCCCGAATCGTAAAATTATAATAGCGATAACGGCCGAAAGGCGAAATACTGGCAGACATATTGAAACAATGCAAATCACGTGTAATCGTGCAAGAAGTCTGAGTGATCTCCTTTGCCTCGAAATCATATCCGGAATTGAATGTAAACGACCAATTATTGGAAATCTTCAGGTTACCCGACATGTTGATATTTTGCGTATACTTAAACGGATAACGCATCGTATTACGATTGATCGGCTTACTACGATCCTCGGAAATACGGAACGAATAGTTCACATTCAGCGACCATGGCATCTTAAATACCTGATAACCGTCACGATCCGCCTGTGCTTTTTCTACCCTCTTCTCAGTAACCGCTTCGTCACCGGTAGAATTTCCTTTTTCTTCGTCGGCACCGTCCTTTTTCTTCTTTTGATCGTTATCCTTATCTTTCCCGAATAACTTCTTCCAGGTATCATTATTGAATGTATAGTTGATGGAAGATCCCCATCCCTGGAAACGCCCGAAGCGGCCATAAGACCATTCGGTGCGGTCACCCACTATTACATTACCCGACTTATCGAATGTATAGGCATAGGTTGCGAATACCGCGTTCATATTCAGCGTATAGTTATTAAACTTCTTGAACTTCATACGCAAACGCATATTCAGGTTACTCCATGGTTGCTTCTTTGCAGCCATATTATAAGAAAGATTGAAACCGATTTCATCAATCAAACTGACTTTCACAAGAGAGTCTTTCTTGTTACGGTATTTCATCTCCAAGTTGTTCGACACATCAAAACTAACCGTTCCGGACTTTTCACGCGGAGCTGTACCAAACTGCTGACTGGAATAAGGCGAGTAATACTGATCATTACCGTCTGCATCACGATAATATTCCCAGAATTGCCCGAAACTTGGAGAGCCATTCAATGAAATCTGCGGGGTAAAGACATGGCGAATCTGTATCTCTTTTTTCTTCATAAACAGCGGCTGGTACATACCATACATCTTGGTACTTAAAGCCAGGCTGGCCGAATAGTTGAACACCCGATAGAATCCATGAATCGTATCGCCGGGGTGTGTATCCCATTTCTGGGTAGTTTCGTCATAGCTCTTCATCACCTTACGGGTATACCAACGTTCAGTGTAATTAAATGAAGGTACCACCTGCAAATACTTGAAAAGAGTGAAAGTTGCCTGTACCGGGATGTTATGCTGCATTGCATTCTCCCATTCCCTGAAACCGGCTTTAAACAAACGGTCGTCTTTTGTCTTCAGGCTGTTGGTCAAACGTCCCGAATAACGCAATGAGATCTTTTCGTACCAACGCTCCTCACCTACCGCACGTTTACGCTTAAAAGGGAAAATAGTACTCAGAGTAATATTCAAGTCAGGCAGGGTGACAGCAATGGAAGAGTCACGCATGGTTTGCGCTATGTTGAAAGTACCCGCGAGTGTCAGCTTCTGATCCGGGAAACTACGAGAGTAGCTTACACTCGAAGTTTTTGTATTCTGGGTCATCAACTGAGAATTATAGAGGTTGTTGATATTGGTACGTTCGTAACTACTGGTAGCGAAGTTTACACTTGCCGAGAAAGTGCTGTTGGGACTCGCCTTCTGGTCTTGCCGGTGATTCCACACAATCTTGAAGTCTTTAGCAACCGAATAGTCCGGCATACCTTTATCCCCAAGTTTGGTTACCTGATAGCCGGCCTGTAACGAACCGGAATATTTATAACGCTTGTTATAATTGGTTTCCATATTGGCGGCCCATGAACCTTTAGTAAAAATATCGGCAGTCAGCTTGAGGTCCATCAGGTCACTGACAGCAAAATAGTAGCCACCACCGGTCAAACCGAAACCACGGCTGGAGTCATCCATATAACTCGGCATGACAAAGCCCGAAGAATAGCTGCTGGAAAACGGAAAGAAGAAAAACGGTACGGCCAAAGGCAACGGTACATCTTCCACTACCAGATAAGCAGGCCCCGTTACCACATTTTTCTTAGGACGGACCTTGGCTTTGGTCAACTGCATATAGAAGTGCGGATGATCGTGGTGGTCGCAGGTCGTATATCGTCCATTCTCCATGAACAGTTCATCATTTGCGCCTTTCTTCGCATTGTTACCTACCACGTAGCCTTCCCCCTGCTGGGTAACGACGTTATTGATAAATCCTTTTTTACTCTTGAAGTTATACCGGATAGCCTTCGTTTCATAAGGAGTCTCTCCATCCTTAAACACCGGTTTCCCCTTCTCCACTCCCACAGAGTCGATCACTCCACGGGCATAGACCGTACTGCTGTCCATGTTCATGGTGATAATTTCGGCTCCCAGCTCGATGTTCTCGTAGTTCACCTTGCCATCTCCATACAAATGGGCAAATCCTCCTTGTGTAAAGACAATAGAGTCATTGGCAGAATATACAACGGGAGCGTCCAGGGGTTGTTTCTTTTTCTTCACCGATTCCGCCGACAATGTATCGGCCTTCAATACATTGGCTTTCAATGTATCGTTTTTCAGTGTGTCGACTCTCAGTGAATCGTTCTTAGGGGGTGAATAGACCACCGGCCCTTTCAACTCCCTGACACGGCGACGCTGAGCCATAGCTTCGTACGGAAGCATCAGGAGGATCAACAGTAGTATGGATGATATTATCGTATTTGCTTTCAATGGCGTCATTAACTAATAGAGTTTACGCTTGAAGGGGCAAAAGTACACAATCTTCACCAAATATACTTGAGAATCTTCATTTTTAATTCTTTTTTAGGCACTAAAGAAATAGCTTACACCAATTGTTAAAACGTTGCAAACCTTCATCTCCATACTTGGCGATGCTCTTACGAGCCCCCTCCACAGTTTTCTCACGGTCGAGATGGGTTTTCGAAAAAAACTTGTCGGCAAAGCAAATCACTTGTTCTTCCATACTCACCGGCAACATTTCGCGATGGGGGACAGGAAGTTTTTGATCCATAATATCTTTCAGTGAAAGTCCCGCCCCGGTATGCCGTTCACAGACTAATGCGTGTCGAGGGAAACCTTCCTTACGGACAAGCCCGGCTCCGAGATATCCATGACAAATGTAAGGTTCCGTCCCAAAACATTGAATACCCGGAGCATGTGTCAGGAAGATACCAATATCATGCAGCATGGCGGCTTCTTCCAGAAAGACAGTATCCAGATTCAGTTCCGGATGTTTTCCGGCGATCCATAGAGCTTTATCAGCCACCGACCGGCTATGCACGTTCAAAATATGTTTCAGTTCATTATCCTGAGGATAATATTTGTCTATCAAATCAAGCACTTTCATATTCTATTATTCATTAATTCAAAAACCACTTGCCATTGGTTTCCGGAATGGAACCCCTTCATAAGCCAAGTGTGTTCGATTGGTTTCTTAAGCACATTTCTTTCCTTCTTTACCCCTCTTTCCCGGCCTTGTTTAGTGGGCCCGGGTTCGTGTACCCATCAGCTCGGATACCCGAACCCGCTGATGAACAAGTCAAAAGTCGTTAATACTCCCATTCAGGCTTATCCAAGAGGGCAAACCGGCTAAACAAATTAACTTCTCCCACATAGAAAACAAGTCATGAATGAGGAAGGTTCCTGCCAAAGGCAAAGATAACAACTGTTTTTTAATACGGAATGAAGATAATCAAAAGAATTGATTGTATATTTGTGCATTTCATAGTAACCCGGAAAACGGATCTGATATCATATTAAAAACAATCCAATATTTATTCCTATGACAAAACCTTCTTACAAACAGTGGATAGCAGCCTGTACTCTCACGAGTACATTGCTATTGGGAGCTTGCGGTTCCGCTCCCGTTACCAGAGACGCATCAATCGTACCGTTGCCTAACCAAATTCAACAATCCGGCAACGCTTTTGTACTAACCCCGAACACTACAATCGGTACCACCGACCCGGAATTACAGCCAGCCGCCCAATACCTGAAAGAAATTCTTTCGGCCGCCACGGGCTACGACCTTCAGGTTAAAGAGGGCAAGGGGACAATCACTCTTGCGAAAGCCAACATCGAAGGAAAAGAAGGTGCCTATACACTTTCGGCAAAATCAGACCGGATAGACATCACAGGCAACTCTTATGGAGGGGTGATAGCCGGTATCGAATCGCTTCGCCAGTTATTCCCACCGCAAATCGAATCCAAACAAATCGTAGACAGTGTGGCATGGGCCATTCCCACGGCAGAGATTCAAGACGCCCCCCGATTCGAGTGGCGCGGGATTATGCTCGATGTATCCCGTCACTTCTACACCAAAGAGGAGGTAAAAGAATTACTCGACCTGATGGCACTCTACAAAATGAATAAGTTCCACTGGCATCTGACAGACGATCAAGGTTGGCGCATCGAAATAAAAAAATATCCGTTACTGACGGAGAAAGGCGCATGGCGTACCTTTAATTCACACGACAGATCGTGTATGAAGTCCGCTAAATCAGAAGACAATCCGGATTTTCTGATTCCGGAAAACAAACTCCGCATCGTCGAAGGCGACACATTATATGGCGGATACTATACGCAGGAGGATATCAAAGAAGTGATTGAATATGCCAAAGTACGCGGGATAGATATCATTCCCGAAATTGACATGCCGGGACATATGTTGGCTGCTGTCAGCAACTATTCCGGAGTAGCCTGTACCGATAAAGTAGGCTGGGGAACCACTTTCTCCTCACCCGTCTGCCCCGGAAAAGAATCGGCAATGGAATTCTGTAAGAATGTATATAGTGAACTGATCGACCTGTTTCCCTACAAATATGTACACATCGGAGGAGATGAAGTTGAAAAAGCAAACTGGAAGAAATGTCCCGATTGCCAGAAACGTATGCGGGATAATCATCTGAAAACCGAAGAAGAGCTGCAATCCTGGTTTATCCACGATATGGAGAAATTTTTCAATGCAAAGGGGAAAGAGATGATCGGCTGGGACGAAATCATCGAAGGCGGACTGAGCCCGACGGCTACCGTAATGTGGTGGAGAAGCTGGGCAAAAGATGCTCCCGCAAAGACAACTCAACAGGGGAACTCCATCATTTTCACTCCCAACGGACAGTTCTATCTGGATTATCAGGAAGACAAAAACTCTGTACGCAATATTTATAACTTCAATCCGGCAATCGAAGGATTGACTTCCGAACAACAGGCATTAGTCAAAGGCGTACAAGGAAACATCTGGTGTGAATGGATTCCTTCACGCGAACGCATGCAGTATATGGCTGTTCCACGCTTGCTGGCTATCGCCGAACTGGGTTGGAGCCAACCCTCACAAAAGAACTGGAATGACTTTGCACAACGCATGGCAAACCAATTCGAACGCCTCAACATCATGGGTATCAATTATCGCATCCCCGACTTGGAAGGCTTCCATCGCAACAATGCTTTTATCGGTGAAGGAACCGTAAAGGTAACCTGCCTCGATCCCAATGCCGAAATTCATTATACGACGGACGGCAGCACTCCTACTCTGCAATCGCCTAAATACGAAGGGCCTATTCAAGTAAAAGAAACAACGGACTTTACGTTCCGCACCTTCCGTCCCAACGGAAAAGCCGGTGACATCTCCCGGACACGCTTCATCAAGAGCGAATATGCTCCGGCTACGACTGTCACTCCCTCTGCCAAAGGATTGCAGGCTGAATGGTATGAGTTTAAAGGCAACAAGTGTGCAGACATTACTAAAGCACCGCTGAACGGAACTTACCCGATAGAAAAAGTTATGATTCCCGAAAAGGCAAAAGGAAATATAGGACTGGTTATCAAAGGGTTTATTAATGTGCCGAAAGACGATATCTATACCTTTGCCCTTTTGTCGGATGACGGCAGTACGCTGGTAATAGACGGTGAACAGGTGATCGATAACGACGGACCGCACGGGCCGCGTGAAGTTATCGGCCAGAAAGCATTATCGAAAGGGTATCATCCGATAGAAGTACGCTATTTTGACCAAAACGGTGGCCAACTGAAAATGACGGTAACCGGCACTGAAGGAAACGAAATTCCGGCAAGTGACTTATATGCAAACTAACATTATTGTTCAAAGGATAAATTGACATGACACACAAAGGTGTGTCATGATCCACCACAGAGTAGCACCGAATTCTACAGATCGAACTTAATCTATTATTGATAAACGATATTTATCTGTGTAAATCGGTGTACTCTGTGGCGAATACGAGTTTAGGTACACCCTCCGATACACGGATTATAATTCAGTTCCGCTCCATAACACAAAAAATCGATATCATGATAAAACTTAAACTAAGCATTCTTGTATGGGCGATCGGCCTATCGATGACCGCCTTTTCTCAAACAACTTCGTCTTTGCGGGCGAAAGTGTTAACCTTGAACGACTATCCGGATGCTCTCCGGTTGTGGGAGTTATATAACGATTCCGCTTCTGTAATGGATAAAGCGACACAGTTGCATGCCAAAGTGTCATTATATTATTATTTCAACCGTCCCGATGAAATGCTCCAATGTGTTGACTCCCTCCTCACATTGTACCCCAAAGAATGCACCACAGAACAAAAGCTGGCATATTGTTATGTAAAAGCCGAAAAGCTTTTGGAAAAAGGGCACTATAAGAAATTAAACACTTGGTGGAAGTCTTTACGAAAAGACAAAAAACTCTACAGAGAAATAGAAAAGCAGGAAAACTTCCCTTGTTCGGAAAAGGCCATTCAAGGATTGTCGGATAAGGACGACTTCCGAATGGACTTTCCGGAAAGTTCATCGACAGTTCCCACAAGCTATACTTACCCGTTGGTACTTTCAGTGACGATAAACGGAACTACCCTGCCGGCTACCATTTTTGACACAGGGGCCCCTTATACTTTTCTGACCAAGGAAACAGCAACGAAATGCAACGTACAATGCATGGGTGACACCATACCAGTGAAAAGTATGTTCGGAACCTCACAGGCAACAACCGGATTCGTCAAGACATTACAGTTGGGCAGCATTACGTTTCATAATGTGACAGTCCATGTTTCTCTGCTCGAGAAAGATCCGATCTTTTCCGGACACGATGCTTTATTAGGGCTAAAGGAACTTCGTGGAATATCCGCCTTAGAGTTTGAGTTTGGCAAATTAACTTTGAAGCAAAAATCACTAAGAAGTCCTCTCGATCCCAATATGTGTTTTGCGGAAACTGGTTGTGCATTTTTATTTGCCAACGGACAGAACTATCTGTTAGATACAGGTGGAGAAGGCAGTTTCAGCAATACGCCTGATAGCGTCTCTACCAAGGTGATAGACGTAAACGGTTATCCGGTACAATTCTTCAATACATATACAACAATCCCTGCCGCCCAAAAATCGGGTTTATTAGGATTTCCATTTTTCTCCGGATTTAAAATTTGTACACTCGACTTCGATCGTATGAACTTCTCCGGAGAAGGTTACCGACTCAGGAAAAGCTATTCGGAATTAATGAACAGTGGCGATATGATAGGACTCGACATTGAATACGAACGAATCAGCAAGACAACAGATGAAATGGGCAAATGGCTTACCAACGCATCACTCGAAATGATGAAAAACAAACCCGAAAGTTGCATTCAATACACAGACAGTCTTTTGGGGAAATATCAGCAGGAGCTTGGTGGCAGCATCATATATGTACTCAACCTCCGGGCTGCTTCACTAGCCTATCTCGGACTCTATAAAGAAGCAGGCGATCTGATGAAGATGTGCGCACAAGCCGTACCGGACATGATAAACGGCTACAATAAATGCATGGCATTAACCCCCTTTGGCGTCCAGCAGCTCAGTTGGGAACAACCGGAAGTGACTCTAAACACCACTTTTAGCGAGAAAGGATTTTTGGCCTCGGCTGAGATAAACGGAAACAAGAATAAACTCTACTTTGCTCCTGATCAAATAAACTCAAGTATCTCGGAAGCGGATGCCGGAAAGTTAAACATGAAAATCATCGAATTCGAAGACCATACAACTGCAACGGGTAAAAAACGTATGGCTATAGCCAATGAATTGAAGCTGGGCAACCTACTGATAAAAAATGTACAATTCAATCTTACGGAAGGAAATGATATTATATTAGGCAACAGCCTTCTTCGTCTCATTCCTCAATTTAGTATAGAAAGCCAAAAGTTAGTACTGATGCAGCAAGTACAGAGTTTTACGAATGCCAAGCAATACCCTCTGCTCTTGATCAACTACACTTTCTGCTTTCGCGACCCGGATGACGATACCCAAAAATATTCGATAGGTAATCCAACTCCTTATACCCGAAAAATCACATTACAGGATTTATGTAAAAGCAGTGGTAAGATAGTGTTCGATATGAAAGATATGAAGCTACTGAAAATCAACTGAATCATAATAAAATTCTAATCTAACAGACACATACCAAATGATCATGAAAAAAATAATCACAGCAAGCATGTTGAGCCTCTTATTGGGAGGTACTGTACAGGCACAAAGTCTCCCTGTCTATCTGGACGATAGCAAACCGATTGAAGATAGAATTGAAGATGCACTTTCACGAATCACCGTTGAAGAAAAAGTAGCTTTGATCCATGCACAATCTAAGTTTTCCTCTCCGGGTGTAGCACGCCTTGGGATTCCGGAATTCTGGATGACGGACGGTCCGCACGGTATCCGTCCCGAAGTGTTATGGGATGAGTGGAACCAAGCCGGATGGACCAACGACTCTTGCGTTGCATTTCCGGCACTGACCTGCCTGGCGGCAACCTGGAATCCGGAAGCAGCACTGCTGTACGGACAAAGCATCGGAGAAGAAGCACGCTATCGTAACAAAACAGTATTGCTGGGTCCGGGCGTGAATATTTATCGGACACCACTGAATGGACGAAACTTCGAATACATGGGAGAAGATCCATATCTGGCTTCACAAATGGTAGTACCCTATGTAAAAGGTGTACAACAAAACGGAGTAGCAGCGTGTGTCAAACATTATGCACTGAATAACCAAGAAATCAACCGGCATACCACCAATGTTATTGTAGATGACCGGGCACTGTATGAAATTTATTTGCCGGCATTCAAAGCCGCAGTTCAAAAAGGGAAAGCATGGGCCATCATGGGATCTTATAACCTGTATAAGAATCAACATAACTGTCATAACCGGTATTTACTGAATGATATACTAAAAGGTGAGTGGGGATTTGATGGGGTCGTAGTTTCTGACTGGGGAGGTGTTCACAACACAGAAGAGGCCATCTATAATGGAATGGATATGGAATTCGGCAGTTGGACCAACGGACTTTCCAAAGGCATGGGAAATGCTTATGATAATTACTACTTAGCACATCCCTATCTGAAACAGATAAAAGAAGGTAAAATAGGGACAAAAGAATTAGATGACAAAGTAAGACGTATTCTTCGGCTGGCCTTCCGGACAACTATGAACCGTAACCGCCCGTATGGGGCAATGCTTTCGGAAGAACACATTGCCGCAGCCCGCAAAATCGGTGAAGAGGGAATCGTTTTATTACAAAACAAGAAGAACATATTGCCTATCGACCTGAACCGGACAAAGAAAATAGCCGTTATCGGAGAGAATGCATTGAAAATGATGACCGTAGGTGGTGGCAGTTCTTCACTCAAAGTACAGTATGAATGCTCTCCGTTGGATGGAATCAAACGAAGAATGGGCGATGGGATAGAGATCAGCTATGCCCGCGGATATGTAGGAGACACAGGAGGACAGTTTGATGGAGTCTCTTCCGGACAGAATCTGAAAGATGATCGTTCTGCCAGACAGTTGATCGAAGAAGCTGTACGCATAGCACAATCGGCCGATTATGTAATCTTCATCGGAGGATTGAACAAAAGCGGGCATCAGGATTGTGAAGACACCGACCGTAAAGGTCTTGAACTGCCTTATAAACAAGATAAAGTGATAGGAGCCCTGGCCAAAGTAAATAAGAACCTGATAGTAGTCAATATATCGGGAAATGCTGTAGCCATGCCTTGGATCAGTGAAGTCCCTGCCGTCATACAAGCTTGGTATCTGGGTACGGAAGCAGGCAATGCCATCGCATCAGTTTTAGTAGGAGATGTAAATCCGTCAGGTAAACTACCCTTTACTTTCCCGGAAAAGCTAGAAGACGTGGGCGCCCATCAATTAGGTGATTATCCGGGCAGGCAGAGAGAAGATGGCATATTCGACGAAAAATATAATGAAAGTATATTTGTCGGTTACCGCTGGACAGATAAACAAAAAATCCGTCCACTGTTTCCGTTCGGACACGGATTGAGTTATACCACCTTTGCTTACGGAAAGGCTACCGTAAACAAGAAAGTGATGAAAATAGACGAACAAATCGTTATCACTGTTCCCATAACCAATACGGGAAAGCGCATTGGGTCAGAAATCGTACAATTGTATATCAGTGACCTCAAATCGTCATTACCTCGTCCGGTTAAAGAACTGAAAGGATTTAGTAAAATACAACTTGCACCGGGAGAGACCCAAGAGGTCACTTTCTTAATTGATAAACAAGCGTTGAGCTTCTTTAATGATAGTCGTCATGAATGGGTAGCAGAACCGGGAAAGTTTGAAGCACAAATTGCGGCTTCGGCTACAGATATAAAGTCGAAAGTCACTTTTGAACTTGAGTAGACCCAATATTAGAAAAATACCATAGAGGCTATGTCAGAACTCTTTTTCCACAGCCCTTCATTGATCATCACAGAGTTTTAGATCAGAGAGTACGTGATAGGGCAATAATACACTGTGACACTTTTGACATAGCCTCTTATTTTTTATAAAGACCTTAAGTAGTCGCATCTTTCTAAAAAAGAGAAATTTTAAGGATATACTTACAAAATGGAAATCGTGATACGATCCGCTATGCGTCCATATAGCTCTATTTCATTTTAAATATATTGAATCACAGCAAACGAATCACAGCAAACTTATGTCAAACCTCAAATATCAAAAATCCGTCATAGAAGACAACCGGGAATTTATATTTCTTTTTGATAGACACGTGTATGTTCCCCCCAAGGGTGATAGCAATCTCCTATATATACAAAATTAAAATGTTCATAATAGCCTGTATGAGTTGTACACAAGTATAAATTCCCGAAGCCTAACCGCCGGGTATCCTCTTCTACTGCTTTGATTAGTAAGTTTCCGTAATTATGCCCTCTATACTGCTCTTCGATGAATAAAGCAACCAACCACGGGTATAAGTCCATACGTGAATTAAAATCATTTGTGGCAAGTCCGGCACAACCTATAATTTCTCCTTCTCCATTTATCAGAAGATACCATTGTGGCAGAGGAGATTCCGACTCCAAACAAGTTCTGAAACAGTTATCATAAACCATTCTACTATTTTCGTCAGCCCACTTCCTTTGGAAATAAGCAATTGCCTCCTCTAAATATTGAGGGCTTTTCCGTAATGAAATGATATCCATAATTATAATCTTATTTATTAGCCGCTTACATTATTACTGCATTTTTCACTCTCTTTCTTTCTCTTCTTCCAAAGTTGCCAGCTATTAATAATGTTTTGCCACAATACATAGCTTCCCGGCCCTACAGCAGAAAGTGGATTCAGATAAGTATGAGCCATCCAGATGGCAAGAATAGTATTCTTTTGCCCTAAAGCCTGTCCACCACTAATACGATCGTTGTATATACTGCCCAATGTTTTGCCCAGAAAAAATTGAAGACAACATGCTATCAGGGCGACAACCGCAATCATAATCTCCGTAAGTCCGTCTGCCGGATCATTAATCAAAGAATAAAGCGTTTGTGCAGTAACAATAGCAAGAGAAATTCCCCATAAATAAAAGGCCAGTTCATGATAACCCAACAGCACTTTATGCACTTTGGGAATAAACCTCTGCAAGAACCAGGCTGCTAAGAAAGGACAGATCAATAAAGGAAAAACCTTACTGAGAATCACCAGAAAAGCATCTATAAAACTAATACCGGGATTGGCCTCTATCAATGGAAACAGGATCGGAACAGCAATTGCAGCTCCAATATTGGCTATCAATGTATAAGTTGTCAGACTGGCGGCACTTCCCCCCAATTTCGATGTAATAACGGCAGCCGCAGTAGCCGTGGGGCAAATAACACAAACCATCGCTCCTTCTGCCACAATTTTATTAAAACGATAAAGTAGCAGATAAACAATCAAAGATCCGAATATCTGAATCAATAAAAGCCATAAGTGTAACGGCTTCGGTTTTAAGTCACGCGGAGATACCTTACAAAAAGTGAGAAGCAACATAGTGAAAATCAGTATCGGAGTAAGGAAAGAAAAGCTGATAAATACCGGATAACCAACAGCACCTACCAGCATAGCTATCGGAAGCGTCCAATTTTTCAAGAACTTCAGCATTGTTATATCGTTTAAATTTCAGGTGCAAAGTAACGTAAAAAACTCAAAACTTAACACTAAATAGTGAGTTTTCAACAAATTTCTGCTACATTTGCACATTATTTTATATGGAACTACGTAGACCACACATATTATATATATTGATTTGCCTTTGGCTACTCGTTTCTCCATCAAACGTCAGTAGCGTCTGGGCAAAAGATTTCGTTGTAGTTATTGACGCCGGACATGGCGGTCACGATCCCGGAGCCATCGGAAAGATATCCAAAGAAAAGAATATCAATCTGAAAGTAGCATTGAAATTGGGTAATCTGATCAAACAAAACTGCAATGATGTGAAGGTGGTCTATACCCGTAGCAAAGATGTATTTATACCACTTGACCGCCGTGCAGAGATTGCCAACAATGCAAAAGCCGACCTGTTTATTTCAATCCACACCAACGCTCTGGCCAATAACCGGACCGCAAAAGGTGCTTCCACATGGACATTAGGTCTAGCCAAATCAGACGCCAACCTGGAAGTGGCCAAACGGGAGAACTCTGTAATTTTATATGAAGATGATTACAAAACTCGTTACGCCGGATTTAACCCCAATTCCGCAGAATCGTATATTATCTTCGAATTTATGCAAGACAAATATATGGAGCAGAGTGTACACCTGGCTTCATTGGTTCAAAAACAATTCCGCCATCACTGTAAACGGGTGGACCGGGGAGTACATCAGGCCGGATTCCTTGTATTGAAGGCTAGTGCCATGCCAAGCATTCTGGTTGAACTCGGTTTTATCTCTACGCCTGAAGAAGAACGTTATCTTAATACAGAAGAAGGAAGTTCTACTTTGGCAAAAGGTATATATCGGGCATTTCTCTCTTATAAAAGAGAACACGAAATCCGTTTGACAGGCAGCAGCCGCACTGCACTTCCCAATGATGATGAAGTAACCGATACTGAGGTTGCACAGATAGACAGCACAGAAAGCGAAAACAAAAAGCCCCAAAATACTCCACGCACCGACAAGCTTGTAACAGAAGCAAAAACTCAACGCCCAATTGTTGTAGAAAGCACAACAAACGACTCTGAAATTACGTTTAAGATACAAATACTGACCTCTTCACGTCCACTATCTAAAAATGATAAACGACTGAAGGGATTGAAAGATGTAGATTATTACAAGGAAAATGGACTATACAAATACACTTACGGGGCATCGTCCGATTATAATAAGGTATTACGGACACGCCGTAATACAGTCACTCCATTATTTAAGGATGCCTTCATCATTGCATTCCGCAACGGAGAAAAGATGAATATCAACGAGGCTATAGCCAATTTTAAGAAAAGAAGAAATAAATAAAAAGACTAAATAACAAAACATGAAACTCATTACAAAAGAAGTCAGGATAGGAATAGCAGGTGTTGCGGCCTTGTGCTTACTCGTCTTCGGGATCAATTATCTGAAGGGCATCAACATGTTTAAGCCTGCCAGCTATTTTTATGTAAAATTCCATAATGTAAACGGTCTGGCACAATCGAGTCCAGTATTCGCCGATGGTGTCCGTGTAGGTATCGTCCGTGATATTGCTTACGATTACAATCAACCGGAAAATGTAATAGTGGAAGTAGAAGTAGATACTGACTTACGCATACCGAAAGGAAGCTCAGCCGAACTGGTACCCGAACTGATGGGAGGAGTAAGAATGAATATTTTATTGGCCAACAATCCTCGCGAACGCTATACAGTAGGCGATACGATTCCGGGAACGCTAAACAACGGCATGATGGAGAAAGTTGCAGCAATGATGCCCGCTGTCGAAAAGATGTTGCCCAAATTAGACTCTATCCTTACTTCACTGAACACAATCATGGCAGATCAAAGCATTCCGGCAACTCTGCATTCTATTGAAAAGACAACAGCCAATCTCGAAGTTACCAGCCGTCAATTGAAAGTATTGATGAACAATGATATCCCACAATTAACAGGAAAGCTCAATACTATCGGTGATAACTTTGTTGTAATCAGCGGCAATCTGAAAGAAATTGATTATGCTGCCACATTCAAAAAAATAGACGCCACTCTTAGCAACGTAAAAATGCTTACAGAAAAACTTAACAGCAAAGACAACACTGTCGGATTACTGTTAAACGATCCACAATTATACAATAACCTGAACCAAACAACCATTAATGCAGCAAATCTGCTTGAAGACCTGAAGGAACATCCGAAACGATATGTTCACTTCTCTTTGTTTGGTAAGAAAGATAAGTAGAGAATGCGCCTTAAATAGAATTTATCTAAATAAGCGTGTACCAAACGAGGATAGGATGAAATCCTTTAAAAGTCTATTCATAGACAGAAAGGATACGTGCACCAACTATCAGATTAAAGAATAACAGGTGGACCGTCACGTGATAAGCAATTAATTAACAAGTAGTTATAAAAAAGCAATAGCTTCCCATGAGGAGTATTTTATAGGGAAATGATAAGTCACTGAAAGTAAACACATTATTCTTTCAGTGAGAAATACAAGAAAAAGGAGATTTGTTTTTCTCGAATAAGATTCCCAATTTTGCAACCGTAGAAGTTTTGCTTAATTAATAAATGTATTACAGCCGCTATGAGTGAATCGAGTCATGTCGGCCTATGGAACCGCTGTCTTGAAATTATTAGAGACAATGTTCCTGAGTCGACATACAAAACATGGTTTGTTCCCATTGTTCCTTTAAAATATGAGGACAAAACGTTAATCGTACAAGTTCCCAGCCAGTTTTTCTATGAATTCCTGGAAGATAAATTTGTGGACTTGCTACGTAAGACGTTATATAAGGTTATAGGCGACGGCACGAAGTTGATGTACAACGTGCTGGTGGACAAAAGTTCAGGGGCAACCGTGAACCAGGAGTCTACTACCCGCTCTACGGCTATTCCCCAATCCGGACTTCCCCGTGTTGATGAAAGGAAAGCTCCGGGCTTGCTGCGTGCACCGGCCGTTCAGGATCTTGATCCCCATCTAAATCCGAACTATAACTTTGAGACCTTTATTGAAGGATACAGTAATAAGCTTTCAAGAAGTGTTGCCGAAGCTGTTGCCGAGAATCCGGCAAAAACAGTCTTCAATCCGCTGTTCCTCCATGGAGCATCGGGAGTAGGAAAGACCCATTTGGCCAATGCCATCGGTACCCGCATCAAAGAGTTGTATCCGGACAAAAGAGTGCTTTATGTTTCAGCACATTTATTTCAGGTACAATATACCGATTCCGTACGTAACAATACAACGAATGACTTCATCAACTTCTACCAAACAATCGATGTATTAATTATTGATGATATTCAAGAATTTGCAGGTGTCACCAAAACACAAAACACTTTCTTCCATATCTTTAATCACCTACATCAGAATGGCAAACAACTGATATTGACTTCCGACCGTGCTCCTGTATTATTGCAGGGTATGGAAGAGCGCTTACTGACCCGGTTTAAATGGGGAATGGTAGCCGAATTGGAGAAGCCTACCGTAGAACTGAGAAAAAACATATTAAGAAATAAAATTCATCGGGATGGATTACAATTCCCTTCGGAAGTAATCGACTATATTGCTGAGAATGTTAATGAAAGCGTGCGTGACCTGGAAGGTATTGTCATTTCCATCATGGCCCACTCTACCATTTACAATAAAGAAATCGATCTGGACCTGGCACAACGCATTGTTCGTAAAGTCGTTCGTTGTGAGACAAAAGCTGTCACTATCGATGATATCATCAACGTAGTTTGCAAGCACTTCGATTTGGAGTCATCTGCTATCCATACCAAATCAAGAAAAAGGGAAGTCGTACAGGCACGCCAAGTAGCCATGTATTTAGCTAAAACACATACAGACTTCTCTACTTCCAAAATTGGAAAATTCATAGGCAATAAAGATCATGCCACCGTTTTGCATGCATGCAAAACAGTAAAAGGGCAATGTGAGGTTGACAAAGGATTCCGATCGGATCTGGAAAACATAGAAACTTTACTCAAGAAAAGAAACGTGAGTAACGGTGAACGGTAGACGATGAACGATGGACATACTGCAAAATAATGTAAGATGTTCATCGTCCATCGCTCGCCCCATTTATCGCTCACTGTTCATCGTTATTTAATCCATAAAGCCCTGCCGGCGAAGTACCTTCAACAGATTCTCAGACATAAATTCATTATCCTTCTTTGTATAGCGGACATCCGTGAATACTTGGGCCAGAGTCTCTTTCTGATTCTCTTCTATAAATAACTTGTTCTCAGGCAAAGATTCCTTATAAGCATATAACCGGTTTATATCTTCGGCGGTATAATCGTGATAGCTCTCTTCATGTATAATGCCCTCTATCGGCAGACGGTCTACCTGTTTCGGAGATTCCGCCGGATATCCCACAGTCACTGTAGTAATGGGAAACACCAACTCGGGCAAGTGCAAAGCATCGATGATCATTTGAGGATTATAGGTAGTAGTACCCAAATAGCAAATACCCAATCCGGCTTCCTCGGCAAGCGTACAGAAAGTCTGTGCAACCAATAAAGTATCCATAGCGGCATTCAAAAAGGACATTAAATTACCATATCCCGGCACCGCATTCCTTTCCTGACAATATTTGCAAAAACGACGAAAATCCGCGCAAAATGTCAATACAACCGGAGCCTCCTTTACCATCGGCTGATTAAAATGAGCCGGAGAAAGCATTTCTTTTTTCTCGGCATCACGGGTGACAACCACACTATAAAGCTGCATTCCACCCATCGTAGAAGCGCGAAATGAAGTTTCAAGCAAATCATTTAACAAATCCGGCGTAATATCTTTTTGCTGGTATTTGCGGATTGTCCTTCTGTTCTTAACTGTATCCATCATATCTTTTTTCTGCAAAGATATAAAAAGAATAATCATTCTATCTCATTTATAAAATAGAATAATTTTCTTTTTGGAAAACTTCAAGCGTCGAACAAAAGCATCATTCATTTGTTTATCAATTGCTTATCGTTTATAAACGGATAACTTAGTACCGGTTAATAAATTATCTCGTTTTTATTTTGATATACCAAAAAACATTCATAGCTTTGCAGGCACGTTTGTTAATGATAAGTAAGCTTCTACATATTTACTTATTAATAAAGAAATCTAAGACACATTGCATCGTGGAAAAGCAAATTTACTCTTACGAGGAAGCCTTCGAAGAATCTTTACGATATTTTCAGGGCGATGAACTTGCTGCGCGAGTTTGGGTAAACAAATACGCAGTAAAAGACTCTTTCGGAAATATTTACGAGAAGTCACCGAAGGATATGCATTGGAGACTTGCCAACGAGGTGGCTCGCATTGAAGCAAAGTACCCCAACGCACTAAGTTCCGAACAGTTGTTTGAGCTGTTTGATCATTTTAAGTATATCGTACCGCAAGGTAGTCCGATGACAGGTATAGGTAACGATTATCAGGTTGCTTCACTTTCCAATTGCTTTGTGATTGGTATTGATGGTTCTGCCGATTCATACGGTGCCATCATCAAAATAGACGAAGAACAGGTGCAACTGATGAAAAGACGTGGTGGTGTAGGTCATGATCTCTCGCACATCCGTCCCAAAGGTTCTCCTGTGAAAAACTCCGCTCTGACTTCTACCGGTCTGGTTCCGTTCATGGAACGTTATTCCAATTCCACACGTGAGGTTGCTCAAGACGGACGTCGCGGCGCACTGATGCTCAGTGTATCGATCAAGCATCCGGACTCGGAAGCATTTATCGACGCCAAAATGACAGAAGGTAAGGTAACAGGAGCCAATGTTTCAGTTAAGCTGGACGATGCATTCATGTCAGCAGCCGTAGAAGGCAGAAAATATACCCAACAATACCCTATTGACTCCGATCACCCGACTACGGTAAAAGAGATCGAAGCTTCCAACCTATGGAAAAAAATTGTGCATAACGCATGGAAATCAGCAGAACCGGGTGTATTGTTCTGGGATACCATTATTCGCGAATCAGTGCCCGACTGTTATGCGGACCTGGGATATAAAACGGTTTCGACAAACCCTTGTGGTGAAATTCCATTATGCCCCTACGATTCTTGCCGACTGTTGGCCATCAATCTATATTCATACGTAGTCAATCCGTTCACCAAAGATGCCTACTTCGACTTCGATCTCTTCCATAAACATGTAGCACTGGCTCAGCGCATCATGGATGATATCATCGATCTGGAATTGGAGAAGATAGAACGTATCATAGAGAAAATCGATCAGGACCCCGAAAACGAAGAAGTGAAACACACCGAACGCGGACTGTGGGAAAAGATCTATAAGAAGAGTGGTCAGGGACGACGTACCGGTGTCGGTATTACAGCCGAAGGCGATATGCTTGCCGCTCTCGGAATGCGTTATGGAACAGAAGAAGCGACAGAGTTTTCAGAGAAAGTGCACAAAGCAGTCGCTTTGGGCGCTTATCGTTCATCAGTGGATATGGCCAAAGAACGCGGAGCATTCGATGTATATGACTCGGAAAGAGAAAAGAACAATCCGTTTATCAACCGCTTGCGCGAAGCCGACCCGGCATTGTATGAGGATATGAAAAAATATGGTCGCCGTAACATTGCGTGCCTGACCATCGCTCCTACCGGCACAACCAGTCTGATGACCCAAACTACCTCGGGTATCGAACCGGTATTCCTTCCGGTATACAAACGCAGAAGAAAAGTAAACCCGAACGATACCAACGTACGAGTCGACTTTGTTGACGAAACCGGAGATGCCTTTGAAGAATACATCGTATTCCACCACAAGTTTGTGACTTGGATGGAAGCAAACGGCTATGATCCGGCTAAACGATACACTCAGGAAGAAATAGACGAACTGGTAGCAAAATCACCTTATTACAAAGCAACGTCCAACGATGTGGACTGGCTGATGAAGGTGCGTATGCAAGGTAAAATTCAGAAATGGGTAGACCACTCCATCAGTGTGACCATCAACCTGCCGAACGATGTAGACGAAGAATTGGTAAATCGCCTGTATGTGGAAGCCTGGAAGTCAGGCTGCAAGGGCTGTACGGTTTATCGTGACGGTTCCCGTTCAGGAGTGCTGATCTCTGCGAAGTCCGACAAAGATAAGAAAGAGGAACTCCCTCCTTGCAAACCACCAACGGTAGTCGAGGTACGCCCGACAGTGCTTGAAGCCGACGTCGTACGCTTCCAAAACAACAAAGAGAAATGGGTGGCCCTGGTCGGCTTGCTCGACGGCAGACCTTATGAGATATTCACCGGTCTGCAAGACGATGACGAAGGAATCATTATTCCGAAAAGCGTAAATACCGGACGCATCATCAAGAACGTCGATGAAAACGGAAACAAACGCTATGACTTCCAGTTCGAGAACAAACGCGGATACAAAATGACCATCGAAGGTCTGTCTGAGAAGTTCAATAAAGAATACTGGAACTATGCTAAACTGATTTCAGGTGTACTTCGCTGGAGAATGCCGATCGAACAGGTGATCAAACTGGTAGGTTCGCTGCAATTGGACAGCGAGAACATCAACACCTGGAAGAATGGTGTAGAGCGTGCGCTGAAAAAATATGTGCAGGACGGAACAGAAGCCAAAGGCAAGAAGTGCCCCAACTGCGGAAACGAGACATTAGTTTATCAGGAAGGTTGCCTCATCTGTACCACTTGCGGTGCATCCAGATGTGGATAAACTTAGCCAAGTAAATGATTAATATGTAAGCAAAAAGTGTTGAAAGGAGCCCATAGGCTCCTTTCAATGTTTAATCATACAAAGAGCACAAACGTTTGCATACTATTTTAAAGTAGTTCGACGAAAGTAAAGATACGACATATGTAGAATATTTCTATACTTGCAAAATCATTAGTCAATAATTAAATCTAATATATATGATAGTTACATTTCATATTGAATATCGCACAAGCTGGGGAGAAGAAGTCAGAATATTAGGTTCTGTCCCCGAACTTGGGAAAAATAATCCGGAGCAGGCTGTAGCCCTTACCACAGTAGACGGCATTCATTGGAGCAATGAAATATCCATTCAATTGCCGGCCGAAGGGGTTGTCGAATACAGTTATCACATATACCGTGACGGTAAGGCCATCCGTACCGAATGGAACTCCTTTCCGCGACGCATCTATCTGCCGGCCGACGTTAAGAAAAGCCTGCGCATCAACGACTGCTGGAAGAATCTTCCGGAGCAGCAATACTTCTACAGTTCGGCATTTACCGAAGCACTGCTGGCGCACCGCGAACGAAGCGCAATCCCCAAAAGCTACAAAAAAGGATTGATGATCAAGGCTTATGCTCCACGCATCAACAGCAAGTACTGCCTGGCCATCTGTGGTAACCAGAAAACACTCGGCAACTGGGACCCGGACAAGGCATGGCCCATGAGTGATGCCAACTTTCCGGAATGGCAAGCCGAACTGGATGCTTCCAAACTGGAATTTCCGCTAGAATACAAATTTGTATTGTACAATAAAGAAGAGAAACGTGCCGAAGCTTGGGAGAATAACCCCAACCGCTATCTGGCTGCTCCCGAAATCAAAGCAAACGAAACGTTGGTCATTGCCGACCGATATGCCTACTTTAATATTCCTTCCTGGAAAGGTGCAGGCGTAGCTGTCCCTGTATTCTCACTAAAGTCGGAAAAAAGTTTCGGTGTAGGAGACTTCGGAGACCTGAAGAGAATGGTGGACTGGGCGGTCAGTACCAGCCAGAAGGTAGTACAGATCTTACCGATCAACGATACCACCATGACTCATACATGGACAGACTCTTATCCCTACAACAGCATTTCCATTTATGCCTTCCACCCGATGTATGCCGACCTTAAACAGATGGGCAACCTGAAGGATAAGGAAACTGCGGCCGCCTTCAACCGGAAGCAAAAAGAACTGAATGCACTTTCCGCCATCGACTACGAAGCTGTCAACCGGGTGAAATGGGAATATTTCCATCAGATATTCAAGCAAGAAGGAGAAAAGGTGCTGGATTCGAAAGCCTTCCGCAGTTTCTTCGAAGCCAACAAAGATTGGCTGCAACCGTATGCTGTATTCAGCTACCTGCGCGATTTATACCATACACCGAACTTCCGCGAATGGCCCCAATACTCGGAGTACAATGCTCAAGAGATTGAAGAACTGTGCCGCCCCGACACGGCGGACTATGCCCATATCGCCATCTACTTCTATATCCAGTTCAATCTTCACCTGCAATTGCTCGAAGCCACCACTTATGCCCGCGAGCATGGAGTAGTGCTGAAGGGGGACATCCCCATCGGTATCAGTCGCAACAGTGTAGAAGCCTGGACAGAACCTTATTATTTCAACCTCAACGGACAGGCCGGTGCTCCACCCGATGATTTCTCTATCAACGGGCAGAACTGGGGTTTCCCCACCTATAACTGGGATGTGATGGAGAACGACGGTTATAAATGGTGGATGAAACGTTTCCAAAAGATGGCTGAATACTTTGACGCCTACCGCATCGACCACATTCTGGGATTCTTCCGCATCTGGGAAATCCCGATGAATGCCGTGCATGGATTGCTGGGACAGTTTGTACCCGCCCTTCCCATGAGCCGTGAAGAGATAGAAAGTTACGGACTCTCTTTCCGTGAAGAGTTCCTGCGGCCGTATATCCATGAATATTTCCTCGGACAAGTGTTCGGACCACATACCGACTATGTAAAGCAGACGTTCATCGAACCGACTGAAACTTACGAGGTGTACCGTATGCGTCCGGAATTTGATACCCAACGCAAGGTAGAAGCCTTCTTTGCCGGCAAGAACGACGAAGACAGTATATGGGTCAGAGACGGATTATATGCCCTGATCAGTGACGTATTATTTGTTCCCGACCGCAAAGACCCGAACCTGTACCATCCCCGCATCGGCGTGCAGCACGACTTTATCTACCGTGCCCTGAACGACTGGGAAAAAACAGCATTCAACCGCCTTTACGACCAGTACTACTATCATCGTCACAATGACTTCTGGCAACAGCAAGCCATGAAGAAATTGCCACAGCTCACCCAGTCTACCCGCATGCTGGTATGTGGCGAAGACTTAGGCATGATTCCCGACTGCGTGGCATGGGTGATGAATGACTTACGTATCCTGAGTCTCGAAATTCAGCGGATGCCCAAGAATCCGGCAGAAGAATTCGGGAGGCTGAACGAATATCCGTACCGTTCGGTCTGCACCTTCTCCACCCACGATATGTCGACCCTGCGGGGCTGGTGGGAAGAAGACTATCAGCAGACCCAACGCTACTACAATCAGATGCTGGGACATTATGGTGCCGCCCCTGCCATAGCAACGCCGGAGCTGTGCGAAGAAGTAGTACGCAATCACCTTTACAGCAATTCCATCCTCTGCATCCTATCCCTGCAAGACTGGCTGTCGATGGATGGAAAATGGCGCAACCCGAATGTACAGGAAGAACGGATCAATATCCCCGCCAATCCGCGTCATTACTGGCGCTACCGGATGCACCTGACACTGGAACAACTGATGAAAGCAGAAAGCCTGAATGAAAAAATCAGGGAATTGGTGAAGCAGACAGGCAGAAATCCGGAAAAGTAACATCCGCCTGTCACTTTAAGAAGAAAAAGAACAAAGAGAGAAGAGTGAAACCAAGTGTTTTTCACTCTTCTCTCTTTGTTTTCAGTAATATTCAGTATCTTTGTCAGACCAACTACACAAACATCCGGAATGGGAGATGACAAAAACAAACGAATAGATTTTGTGGACTTAACGAAAGGAGTCTGCATCATTCTGGTAGTAATGGCACACATAGGTGGAGCTTTCGAAAAACTTGATTATCACTCGATGATTGCCAGTTTTCGCATGCCTCTTTATTTCTTTATCTCAGGCATTTTCTTCAAATCCTATGAAGGCCTTTTCGGCTTCTTCATCCGAAAGATAAACAAGCTGATCATCCCTTTCCTCTTTTTCTATCTCAGCGCGTTCTTTCTGAAATACATTGTATGGAAAATCGCTCCCGGAGTCTTCCAGCTTCCGGTCAGCTGGACGGAACTCTTAGTTGTGTTTCATGACCATGCGCTGATCAAGTTCAACCCTCCCATCTGGTTCTTGCTGGCACTCTTCAATTGCAACATCTTGTTCTATCTGGTTCACAGTTTGCGCAACCGGCGGTTAGGTCTCATGTTTGCCCTCACTTTGCTGATCGGGACAGCCGGATTCTATATGGGCAAGCATCAGATAGAATTGCCCCTTTATATGGACGTAGCTATGAGCGCCCTGCCTTTCTACGTAGCCGGATTCTGGATTCGCCGTTACAATTTCTTCCTCTTTCCCCATCGTTTCGACAAGCTGATTCCCTTATGCATCCTGGCAGCCCTGGCAGTGATGTACTTCACCGCCACATTCGTGGGCATGCGTACCAACAATTATGCCGGCAACATTTTCCAATTTTGGGCCTCAGCCTTTGCCGGCATATTTATGATCATGCTTTTCTGCAAGAAATTCAAGAAGCTGCCCGTCATCTCGTATATGGGGCGTTACTCGGTCATAACACTGGGCATACACGCACCTTTACTCCATTTTGAATATCCGGTTGTCAGCCGGTTTATCCACAACGAATGGGGACAGGCCATTGCCTTACTGCTGCTGACGCTGACCGTCTGCATCATTGCGACCCCCATATTCCTGAAACTGATTCCGCAAGCAGTGGCACAAAAAGACTTTATTAAAACCAAACAATCGACACAACAAGGATCATAATTGCATTAATTATCCTATTTTTGCCGGAAGATACATCAATTATAAAACTTATGACTACCCAGCATTATATCTTCCTGGAAAACGTACGTTTCTACAGTTATCACGGAGTGGCCCCCCAAGAGACCGCCATCGGCAATGAGTTTATCATCAACCTGAGACTGAAAACAGACTTCGGCAAAGCGACCGAAACCGATGAAGTGGAAGATACCGTGAGTTATGCCGACATATATGCCACACTGAAAGAAGAGATGGAACTGCCTTCAAAACTGCTGGAACATGTATGCGGACGAATCGTAAAAAGGCTCTTCCGGGACTTTCGGAAAATCAGGGAGATAGAAATCAAACTGGCGAAAAGAAACCCGCCCATGGGAGCAGACATCGACTCTGCCGGAGTAGAGATGCATTGCACGCGAGACTGAATCGACATTAAAACACTAATAAGATGAAAAAACTTTTATTAATCCTCCTACTGGTACTGGCAGGAGAAATCAGCGCACAACAAGCAGCAACGATTGTAGTCAAGACTACCCCGGACAACGAAATTGCTTATTGGCCTACAGGCAAAGAACACCTGTTCTGCATTGCTCTGGGAACCAAAGCACAAGCCGGCCCTCTGGGAGAATTTGTCCATCAATTCCGCACCGACCGCCCCGGCATGGTGCAGGTATGGACCCAAGGGAGTGATTCTTTTACACTCTACCTGACACCGGGAAGCAAAGACACCATTACCGTGACCAAAGATACCCTGATCATCAGCGGTACAAACTCGGCCTATAACCGATGCCTGAAAACAGTGAACGATTATCAGAAATACAGCGATAAACTGGTGTACATGCAGCCGCACGAACTGCGAGGAATCACTTCACTGGAGCAATATCACCGGCTGGCAGACGCCAGAATGCGGCAGGCACTCGACGCTGTAAATGCTTCCGGACTCAATGAAGAGTTTCTCGCGGAACAGCGTGCACACATCGATTACATCCGCCGGTCTATATTTATACATATTGCAAGGCAGCTGTCGAGAAAAGAAAAACTACCCGAAGATTGGCAAAGAGAACTGACAGAAGTCATCAATTCATCTGTCAACGGTGATTATCTGCGTTCCTACCGCGGAATCGGATTCTTTGTAAACGACCTGGTTATGATGCAGTTCACCAACCTCGAAAACGGTGACCTCAAAGAGATAAAGGATTACGCCTCCTTCCTCTTCGACCGGTATCGGAAGTTCTTCACAGGAGACAATCTGCAATACATGCAGGCCCAGCTTATCTACGAAGATGAATTTCAGGGTAGCAAAACTCCTTCGATCCCCCAACTATACGAAACTTATAGGGCAGAGTTCCCCAACAGTCCTTTTTTGAACGTACTCGAACCGGGCGTTAAAGAAAACCTGCGCTTTCAGAATAGCCGTATCACCGACAAAGACTATCATATTCTGACATGCGACTCCACCATCACCAGTCTGGAGAATGCGGTAAAACCCTTTAAAGGTAAAGTTGTCTATATCGATGTATGGGCTACCTGGTGCGGTCCCTGCCTCAAAGAGTTCCAATACCTGCCCGCCCTCAAGGAAAAAGCGCACAACATGGACGTTGTATACCTATACATTTCGATAGACCGTCCGGAGGAGCGGAAGAAATGGGAAAAGACCATCGCATACCATCAACTGAAAGGTTATCATTTATTAGTAAACGAAAAGTTAGGAAAATCGCTATACACCGAATTGGGAAACGAACGGCAAATACTGAGTATCCCCTGCTTTGTCATTATTGATAAGACGGGAAAGATAGTCATTCGCCATGCCGCAGCACCGAGTGAACCCGAAAAAGTGATCGAACAGTTGAGCACCTATTATAACAAGTAAAAACAGACTTCGGAATAAGCTGATCAAAAAAAGAAAAACGGGCAAAAGCTTGACTTCCGCAAAGAAAAAGAGTATCTTTGCCTATGTAATCATAAAGTATATTCCAATTAAAGTACGGTAATAGGGAGAAGCATTGGCTTCTCCCTATTTTTTATACTACTAACAGTACGTTTCCGCAGAGCCGGTTTCCAAAGCTTGCAGAGCCGGTGTTCACCTACTTTAGAGCCGTTGTTTTCCTCATTTACACGGTTGCTTCCGCTACTTTTCCCGGTATGTCGGCTCCCATTTCCCGGCATGAAAATCGTTTTTCACCAGAAGATAATTTCTTATCTCCTATTGATAATGAACAACGGAAAGGATGAAGTCCCGAAAGTTAACAATACATAAATCTGCTATTGACAAAAATAGGCGGAAAGACAGCAGCCGGAACCGATACATCACAAAGTAAACGCGCCACAAAATACACAGAGAGCACAAAGTTATTATATAGTGATTCTACATAATTAAAACTCCGTGCTCTCTGTATACTCTGTAGTGAAATATATTTCGTAACCGAATAGGCTCTTATTTCTTTCTCTTTCTTTTCTTCACCGATTCTACCGCCTCGGTCACCACCGGTTTATTCTCGAAACGTTTCGTATAGCCCGAGTAGTCCGGATGTGTCCGTTCATAGTCCGGATCAAGGAAGAGCGGACTTGAAATAATATGATCGGCAGTGGAACGGTTGCAACAAAAGACGATGTTTTCCACACTTGCCAGACGGGTCAGTGCCTTCACATCCGTATCGTGCGGCTGAAGAGTCATCGGGTCGGTAAAGAAGAAAAGATAATCGATCTCTCCATCCACAATACGCGATCCCATCTGCTGGTCGCCGCCCAGAGGACCGGATTTCAGGATAGTAAAATCCCACTCCACATCGGGATGTTTCTCTTTCAATGCCTCCTGTATCAGCGTACCGGTGGTACCTGTACAATAAAACTTATGTCCCATCAATAACTCCGAGTTCCAAAGAACCCATTCAATCAGGTCTTTTTTCATAGCATCGTGCGCTACCAGCCCGATTCTTCGAATTAGTTTTTCCATAACGTCATCCTTTTAAATCTGATAATTGTGAAAAGAACTTCCGCCCTTTCACATAGAATTGCACTAAGATACTACTTTTTATCCGTTCGGGAATAAAGTGTGAGGAAGTTTTTCTGAGATTCTCCGCTCTTGCATCCCGGAAACTGTCACGTAACAACTTGAATTCGCGACGGGCACGAACCACCGCTTTCGCATTGGGCAACTGCCCTTTAAGCGCAAACGTAGCAGCCGCGATGTAATCGAGCCAGCAACGTACACGCATCACTCCGGCCAGTTCTCTGTCCGGAAGATTCTTGTAAAGCATGACAAGGTTATTACGAAAATTGAGGAAGGTTTTGTGCGGATTCTCCTTCTTCAACGTAGCTCCTCCTACATGATAGACCACACTTTGGGGGATGCAAACAATTCCACGTCCGCGGGCACGGAGTCTCCAACAAAGATCGATCTCTTCCATGTGGGCAAAGAAGCGTCCGTCCAGTCCTCCCGCTTCGCGATAGTCCGCCAGACGGATGAACATGGCGGCACCGGTAGCCCAGAATATCGGCAGTACGGTGTCATATTGCCCTCGGTCCGCTTCGACTACTCCCATCACCCTTCCCCGACAAAACGGATATCCGTAGCGGTCGATGAATCCGCCGGCAGCTCCGGCATATTCGAACCATTCTTTTTGTCGCCAACTGCGTATCTTCGGCTGGCAGGCAGCCACCTCAGGATGGGCGTCCAAATAGGCAGCCATCGGTTGCAACCACTGTCCGGTCACCTCGACATCGGAATTGAGCAGCACCACATACTCGGCCTCCACCTGCCGGAGGGCAAGATTGTACCCATCTGCAAAACCATGATTCCCATCCAGCAGAATCCGGCGTACCGAGGGAAACTCGCGGCGCAGCATCTCCACCGACTGATCCGTAGAACCGTTATCAGCCACACAGACTTCCACACCTTCAGCCTCCGAATATCGAAGCACGGAGGGAAGAAACGAACGGAGCATCTCGCAACCGTTCCAGTTCAATATAACGACAGATATCCTATTCATTTTTCTTTTCGGGGCGTTTCAGCTTCCAACGCTTATGCGACCATAGCCAATAGGCCGGCTCTTTCCGGATGGTCTGTTCCAGCCTGCGGGCAAATATTTCGGTAATCTCCCCGTCGGCTGTCTCCTTCGGACGGTCGGTTACCAGATCGAAGTCTACCCGGCAATATCCTCTCCGCTCCTTCCGCAGCTCGCAATAGAAAACCGGAAAATCCATCATCTTGGCGATACGTTCGGCACCATCCATAAATACCGTATCCTGATTCAAGAAAGTAGTCCAATAATGGGCTTCATGCATATTGGGCGATTGGTCGGTAATCAGTCCGATGGCCATCTTCTTGCCGGCACGCTTCAGCTTGATCACTTCACGGGCGGTAGAGTGTTTCGGAACATTATATCCTCCGAAACGGGCACGGATGTATTTAAAGAGTCCATCCAGATAGACATCTTTCAAGGGCTTGTATACCTGCACGGGCACATCGCCCGGACGCATAATCATTCCCATACCCGTAATCCACTCAAAATTAGCGTAATGGGGTATCAACAGGACAATCCCGCCCCGTTCGTCTATCATCCGGAGGTAGGTTTCCTTATTCTCGTAGGTCATCCGTTTGCAAAGTTCTTTCTCCGACATGCGCAGCATTTTCACATCTTCGAGCATATAGTCGCAAAGATAATGAAAGAACTTGCGTTCGATGGCCTTCAATTCTGCTGCCGACTTTTCCGGAAAAGAGTTCTTCAGGTTGGTACGTACCACCTTCCTCCGGTAACCGATCACATGATACAGCCAGAAATAGATAAAATCGGACAGTGCATACAATACCGGAAACGGAAGAACAGCCAAAAGCCACATTCCTACATAGGTCAACAAATAGAGGAGTTTCGATTTCATGTTTATTGTGTTATAGTTCCTTTCAGTGCGGTACCCTCTTCATTAAAATCTCCCAAAAGAACATTCACTACTTTATTATCCAACGCGGCGTCACTCTCCACTTCCACACGAATATAGTTTGCCGTAAATCCATGCATCGGCGCTCCCGCTTTGGGCTTTTCCATCAGGACAGGCATGGTCTGCCCGATGTGACGGGCATAAAAGGCTTTTGTTTTTTCATCCGACAGTGCAAGCAGACGCTGGCTTCGCTGGTGTTTCTCTTCAGGAGTCACCACATGGTCTATTTTCAGGGCCTGGGTTCCCGGACGTTCCGAATAGCTGAACACATGCAGCTGGGTGACGTCCAGTCCGTGAATAAATTCATAAGCTTTCTCAAAGTACCCGGCAGTTTCGCCCCGGGTACCTACAATCACATCCACACCGATAAACGCATCGGGCATCACCTCTTTTATCTTCGCAATCTTCGAAGCAAAAAGTTCTGTCCCATAGCGGCGACGCATCAGTTGGAGAACTTCGTCACTACCGGACTGCAAAGGGATATGGAAATGTGGCATGAAACTGCGTGAACGGGATACGTATTCTATAATTTCATCCGTCAGCAAATTGGGTTCGATGGAAGAAATACGATAACGTTCGATACCTTCCACCCGATCGAGGCCCTTTACCAGATCAAAGAAGGTCTCTCCGGTGGACTTTCCGAAATCGCCGATGTTGACTCCGGTCAGCACTATTTCCTTTCCGCCTTCGGCAGCAGCCTGCCGGGCCTGTTCCACCAAAGAAGCAATGGTACCGTTACGGCTTCGTCCGCGGGCAAAGGGAATAGTACAATAAGAGCAGAAGTAATCGCAACCATCCTGCACTTTAAGGAAAAACCGGGTACGGTCACCTCGCGAACAAGACGGTGCAAACGAACGGATATCTTTTGTAGCGGTCGTATAGGCTTCTCCTCCTTCGTGCTTATGCAGGTCGCCCAGATACTGAAGCAAATCTTTCTTCTGTTCCGCACCGAGTACAACGTCCACTCCCTCTATCTTTGCCACATCGCCGGGTTTTAACTGGGCATAGCAACCTGTCACCACCACAAAAGCGCCGGGATGTTGTTTCACCAGCCGATGAATGGCCTGACGGCATTTCTTGTCCGCCATCTCGGTCACCGAACACGTGTTGACAATACAAAGGTCAGCCTTTTCACCTTTCCGGGCTGTACGTACACCTGCCTCACGCAGGATTTTACCAATCGTCGAAGTCTCTGAGAAATTCAGTTTGCAGCCTAATGTATAATAAACGGCTGTCTTATCTTGAAATACAGTGGTATCTATCATAATCTGTAAAAACGCATATTCAGCGCAAAGTTACACATTATTATTAGGAGTAAAGAGGTGAAAGGAGTTAAAAGGAGTTAGAGGGGACCGAAGAAGAGGTACGGGACGTGAAGGACACCGGAAAGAAACATTCCACGTTTGTAAATCCTTCTGCCTGCATCAAAAGGCATCCCTCTTTGGTTTAAAACCAGGGAAGCATTGACTTTAAGCCAAAGACACCTGCCTTTTAAAGCAAGAGCCCGTTGCTTTAAAAGGTATTTCCGTGAAGGATAGAATGCTATATTTCAACCGATTAGAGAAGAGTACGGACAGTTATCGTTTCCTCTTCATGTAAAGATATAAATAAACAATAAGCCTAATTAACACCTAAAGGTTTCTTAATCCGGAAGTTTATACCTACTTTTGCACAAATCTTCAAAAAACGTGCAATGATAAAAGAAAACTTCATTAAACTCTACGAGAACAGTTTCCGTGAAAACTGGGATTTACCTTGCTACACCAACTATGGCGAACTGGAAAGTTATACCTACGGTGAAGTAGCCGAAGAAATAGCCAAACTTCATTTACTGTTCAAGCACTGTAGTTTGCGACGGGGAGATAAAATAGCCGTTATCGGAAAGAATAATGCCCGCTGGTGCATCGCTTACATGGCTACCATCACATACGGAGCCATCATAGTGCCCATCTTACAGGACTTCAATCCGAACGACGTACACCATATTGTCAATCATTCCGAATCCGTTTTCCTTTTCACCAGTGACACCATCTGGGAGAATCTGGAAGAAGAACGCCTGACGGGTATCCGTGCTGTCTTTTCACTGACCGACTTCCGTTGCCTGCACCAGAGGGACGGAGAAACAGTACAGAAATTCCTGAAGCATATCGATCAGTACATGACAGATACTTATCCGAAGGGATTCCGGAAAGAAGATGTGCTCTACACCACCCTGTCCAACGATAAGGTGATGCTGCTGAACTATACTTCCGGCACCACCGGATTCAGCAAAGGAGTGATGCTGACAGGCAACAACCTGGCCGGCAACGTGACTTTCGGTATCCGCACGGAACTGCTGAAAAAGGGTGATAAAGTGCTTTCTTTCCTTCCGCTGGCTCATGCTTATGGATGCGCCTTCGACTTTCTGACAGCCACGGCAGTCGGTACGCATGTAACCCTTCTCGGTAAAGTGCCCTCACCCAAAATCATCATGAAAGCATTCGAAGAGGTGAAACCGAATCTGATTATTACTGTACCGCTGGTCATCGAGAAAATCTATAAAAACGTGATCCAGCCCATCATCAGCAAAAAAGGAATGAAATGGGCCTTGAGCATTCCTCTACTGGATAATCAGATTTATGGCCAGATCCGCAAAAAGCTGATTGATGCGCTTGGCGGACGCTTCAAAGAAATCATTATCGGTGGAGCCGCCATGAACCCGGAAGTAGAAGAGTTTTTCCACAAAATCAAGTTCCCCTTCACCATTGGCTACGGCATGACGGAATGCGGTCCGCTTATCAGTTATGCTCCTTGGGACAAATTCGTCCCCTCTTCATCGGGCAAAATACTCGATATTATGGAAGCCCGCATCTATAAAGAGAATCCCGAAGCCGAGACCGGAGAGATTCAGGTACGGGGAGAGAACGTAATGACCGGATATTATAAGAACCCGGAAGCCACTCAGGAAGTGTTCACTAAAGACGGATGGTTGCGCACCGGTGACTTAGGCACCATGGATGACGAAGGCAATATCTTCATTCGCGGCCGACTGAAGACGATGATCCTCAGTTCAAGCGGGCAGAACATCTTCCCCGAAGAAATCGAGGCTAAACTTAATAATCTTCCATTTATTCTTGAAAGTCTCGTGATCGAACGAAACAAAAAACTGGTTGCCTTGGTCTACGCCGATTATGAAGCTTTGGACTCTTTAGGACTCAACCACGAAGACAACTTAAAAACGATCATGGACGAGAATCTGAAGAATCTGAATAATAATGTAGCCGCCTACGAAAAAGTAAGCCAGATCCAACTCTACCCCACTGAGTTTGAGAAAACTCCGAAAAGAAGTATCAAACGCTATCTATATAACAGTATAGCAGAAGATTAGATATGTTTTAAAACATACAAAAAAACATAATGAAACATTCTTCTAAAAAAAAAATAAAAAAAAGTTGGGCTTAGGAGTACAACATATACAAAAAGTACATACCTTTGCAGCGTTTTAATAAGCAATTGATTGTATTACAGATTTAAAAAGCAAAGAAAATGAAAAAATTAGTTTTGATGTTCGTAGCTATCGCAGCAGTATCATTCGCATCTTGTGGTAACAAAGCAGCTGACGCTGAAAAAGCAACTGCAGATTCTATCCGTATCGCTGACTCTATCGCAGCAGTAGAAGCAGCTGCAGCTGAAGCAGCAGCTCAGGCAGCTGATACTATCGCAGCTGACACTACAGTAGTAACTGAAACTGTTGTAGCTGAATAATCTCGAACAACATTAGAGAGAATTGAAAGTCTGCCGTGCCAAAGCACGTACAGACTTTTTTTGTGTCCTTACCTCTCCCCTCTCCTCAAAACAAACTCTTCCGGACGGCAACAGACAGTGTCCTCATACCGTAATCGAAAGAAGTTAATATCGCAGCAACAGGATATTAACATCCTGACTACAGCAAGTTAACTTCCTGTCATCAGCAAATTAACTTCGTATCAGCAAAGAAGTTAATATCGTAACGTCACATAAGGATACTAAAAAAAGGGCATTCTCTTTCAAGAATACCCTTTCCTTATATCTCGGTATTGTATGCTACTTATTCAGCTACTACTTCGAAAGGAATTTCTACAGAAACTTCTTTGTGCAGTTTAACGATAGCTTTGTAAGCACCAACTTCTTTCACAGCGTCTTTTACAACGATGATCTTTCTGTCGATCTCGTGGCCCAATTTAGCCAATTCCTCAGCGATCTGGATGTTACCAACAGAACCGAAGATAGTACCGGTTGAGCTAACTTTTGTAGCGATAGTCAATGATACGCCTTCCAACTTAGCAGCCACTGCTTCAGCATCTTTCTTGATTTTCTCAAGTTTGTGAGCACGTTGTTTCAGTTCTTCAGCCAACATTTTCTTTGCAGAAGGAGAAGCAATAACAGCTTTTCCAGTGGGGATCAAGTAATTACGACCATAACCAGACTTAACAGTTACGATGTCATTCTTATAACCCAAGTTTACTACGTCTTCTTTCAATATAATTTCCATACTTTTCCTCCTTATTTCATCATGTCAGTTACAAATGGAAGTAACGCCAGGTGACGTGCTCTCTTTACAGCCTGCGCAATACGACGCTGGAACTTCAAAGAAGTACCGGTGATACGGCGCGGAAGGATCTTACCTTGTTCATTCAAGAATTTCTTCAAGAATTCAGGATCTTTGTAGTCGATATACTTGATACCGCTTTTTTTGAAACGGCAGTATTTTTTCTTTTTAACGTCTACTGAAGGCGGAGTTAAATATCTGATTTCTGATTGAACTTGTTGTGCCATGATTAATCCTCCTTTTTGTTTGATTTAACACTTCTTCTCTTTGCAGCATATTCTGCAGCGTATTTATCCATTCTGAAAGTCAAGAAACGGATTACACGTTCATCACGACGGAAATTTAATTCCAACTTGTCAATTACAGTAGGTTCTGCATTGAACTCAATCAACTGATAGAATCCTGTAGACTTCTTCTGGATTGGATAAGCCAGTTTCTTCAGTCCCCAGTTTTCTTCATTGATAATCTCAGCACCTTCAGCCTGAAGAATGCCTTTGAATTTTTCTACCGCTTCCTTCATCTGAACATCAGACAAAACGGGAGTTAAAATGAAAACGGTTTCGTATTGATTCATACTCGTTTTAATTAAATAAATAAATTATTTGATTTTAAAAATGCGGTGCAAAGGTAGGCATTTTATTTTGAACTGCAAACATTTAATCTTTTTTTGTGTTACGAGATAGGATTTGTCAAAGAAGACATTTATCTTTGCAAAGTTGCTTAAACAATAATTTCATGATCGAACAATTTAACTTTGATATCAGGCTGATCTTTGCCATCTTGAATGGTAAGGTCTCTGCTGCCATTAATCGGAAACTATACCGGAACTTCAGACAGAACGGTCTGGAAATCAGTCCGGAGCAATGGACGGTTCTTATTTTTCTCTGGGAAAAAGACGGAGTGACACAACAAGAGTTGTGCAATGCAACTTTTAAAGACAAACCGAGTATGACCCGCTTGATTGATAATATGGAACGCCAACATCTGGTGGTACGCATCTCCGATAAAAAAGACCGCCGTACCAATCTGATTCATCTGACCAGAACAGGAAAAGAGCTGGAAGAAAAGGCCCGTATCATAGCTAACCGGACCCTTAAAGAGGCGCTGCATGGCATCACAGTCGAAGAGCTAAGCGTAAGCCAGGAAGTATTAAGAAAAATATTCTTCAACACCAAAGATTAATCGACAGGAGGGAGAAGTGAGAGCAACAAAATCAACTATTTATGGCTAATTAATGGTTTTTTTGCGAAAAATATTTCGTCCGTTAAAGAATTATGCGTTAATTTGTGACTGGAATATAATAATCTATTAAAATACACACACATGAAAGGCTTATTAAAGAATTTAGGATTGCTATTAATCTTAGTCGGAGTAATCATTCTGATTGCTTGCTCTCTGACCGGAGAAGTAAACAACAACGCTGTCTTGGGAGGCTCGATAGTATTGGTGGTACTCGGACTGATTACTTATATTGCGATAAACAAAAGAATTGCAGATTAATAGTTTCAGCAAGAAATAAAAAAGCCGGAAAACGAATGTTTTCCGGCTTTTTTATTTCTATACACTCCCCTATCCATTATGATTCGGGTTCGGGGGTGATCAACTTGTAACCTTTTCCGTGGATGTTGATAATCTCAATCGAATCATCATCTTTCAGGTGCTTACGCAGTTTAGTGATATACACGTCCATGCTACGCGCATTGAAATAGTTGTCATCGATCCAGATAGTCTTCAAGGCAAAGTCGCGCTGCAAGATTTCGTTAGCATGCGCACAAAGCAATCCCAGCAATTCCGATTCTTTGGTAGTCAGTTTCGTTTGTTTGTCGCCGATAGCCAGGATTTGCTTCTGGGTATCAAACGTAAACTTACCAATCTTATAAACATTGCTCTCCTTGTTCTTCTTTCCGCGAACACGTCTCAGGATAGCCTCGATTCTGAAAGTAAGCTCTTCCATACTGAAAGGTTTGGTGATATAATCATCCGCACCGATCTTAAATCCTTCCAGGATATCTTCTTTGAGTGTTTTTGCAGTCAGGAAGATAATAGGAATTTCAGCGTTGGCCGCACGAACCTCCTGTGCCAGTGTGAAACCATCTTTTTTAGGCATCATCACGTCAAACACGCATAAGTCATATTTATTCTTCAGGAAAGCTTTAAATCCGGCTTCTCCATCAGGATACAACTCAGCAGAGTAACCTTTAGCCTGTAAATATTCTCTTAAAAGCATGCCAAGATTTTCATCATCCTCGCATAATAAAATACGCAGTTTCTCGTCCATATCAATCATTTTTTAATAAAGGTAATGCAATAATAAATTTAGTTCCTACATTCAGTTCACTCTCTGCCCGGATGGTTCCCTTATGATCCTGAATAATCTTTTTCACATAAGCCAGTCCCAGACCGAAACCTTTTACATCGTGCAGATTACCTGTATGCACGCGATAGAACTTATCAAACACCTTCTTCAGGTTTTCTTTCTTAATACCAATACCGTTGTCCTGTATCGAAATCATCAGTTTACCGGGCTCGTTCCAGGTTCTCACGTTGAGCACCAGGTCTTCTTCGGGCTTCTTGTATTTCACCGCGTTATCCATCAGGTTGAATATCACATTGGTGATATGCATTTCGTCCGCAAATATAACAGGATTGGTAGCCTCAAGGTTCGATGTAATCTTACCATTATAGCGTTCCACCTTCAAAGCGAACGTATTGATAACTCCGGTAATCAACTCATTGGCATCGAGTTCCTTCATCTTCAGCGTTGCTTTCTGCCTGTCGAACATAGACATCTGAAGCACCTTCTCCACCTGGAATCTCAACCGCTTCGTTTCATCATTGATGACTCCCGATATATGCTGGAACATCTGCGGCGACTTCCCGACTGCGGGGTCTTTCAGCATCTGGGCAGCAAGCGAGATGGTCGATATCGGTGTCTTGAACTCATGCGTCATGTTGTTGATAAAGTCATTCTTCATCTCTGTCAACTTCTTCTGACGGAAGACGATGTAGATGGTGAAGATGAATGTAATCAGCAGTACGATAGTGAATATCATCGAAGGAATCATAAAACTAACCGAGTCGAAGATATAATCTTTCTTACCGGGAAAGTGCACCTTCACAATACTCATCTTCGCAGGCGGATCATTCTGGAACAGAGGTTGCGTATAAGAGTCTTCACTCCCTCCGTCTTCGTAGTCCGAGCAACGATATACTTCACGTCCATCTTTATCGATCACCGAAAAATGGTAGAGCAACTCTACACCATTATTAATAAAGTTCGATTTCAGATAATTATCCAGCTTCTTAAAGTTCACCCGTTCGCCAATCGATTTATCGCTTGCCTTGTAAATCATCCGCAAAGCCACATCGTCGAGCAGAAAACGCTGATACATATACCTATTTTTAATAGCGTCAGTCAAGCTCCGTGATGTCTGCGGAATGGTATTCCGGCCATGCCTTTCGGAAATCATGGCTTTGGGCACTTTCGACGGCTCGGTGGTAATCATCTTCAGTTCAAACTCCGAATACAGGGTTCCGTCCGGTGACTTGAACCTATAACGCTCCGATTGCTGAATTAAACCGTTTTTCTGTTCGGTAGTAGAAGAAGACTGAGCCAGTGCTCTGCGTTCCGCTTCAGTGATATCCTCTAACAGCCAACGTTGCGTTTCATCATACTCTACATCCTTTGAAACCTGAAACAAAGCATTTCGCACGGATGTATTAAATTGTTCTTTACGCATCTTCACCATTTCTTCGATGTAGCTCACTTGTAAATAGAGCAAACTCAGAAAGGAAAGACCCATAATAATGCCTAATATCCAGATTGTTGACTTTTTCATAGCAACAAAATTAACACTCCCTAATTAACACTCCTAACAGCTTAACCTGTTTTAACAGGACGTTCTCTATAATTAACCGAAAGGCGTTTTTTAGGTCGTATTCTGACCACTATAACAAAACGTATACACCTTTGGTTTGCAAATTTAATAAAAAATTAAAGATTTCTCTTCAGAAAATCTACTTTCTTTAATCATTGTTAATGGAGGGACAAGCACGTCCCAAAGAATACCTAAAAAAGTAAAGCTACGAGTAGCTGCACATTCATTGCACACTTCTCGTAGCCTTATCATTTAGTAGCACAGCCACTTATAGCCTAAACCCGGCAGCTTATGACTATAATTACTCTTCTGTTTGTTTGGATTCGAAGTCTTTTATTAACTTATCCTGCACATCACTCGGAACCAGTTCGTAACTTGCAAATTTCATAATGAACGAAGCACGGCCTCCGGTAAGCGAACTAAGAGCGGTTGAATAAGAAGACATCTCTTTCAAAGGCACTTTAGCCACCAGTTTCTCATAACCGTTTTCGCTGCTCATACCCATGATCATGGCACGGCGTCCCTGAAGGTCACCCATCACGTCACCCATCTTATCGGACGGTACGAAGACTTCCACATCATAAATTGGCTCGAGAATCTTCGGTCCGGCGTTCTTAAACGCTTCGCTGAAGGCATTACGTCCGGCCAGCATGAACGAAATTTCATTAGAGTCTACCGGGTGCATCTTTCCATCATATACAATGACGCGTACATCGCGGGCATACGAACCGGTCAGAGGTCCCTGTTCCATGCGGGACATGATCCCTTTAAGGATGGCCGGCAGGAAGCGGGCATCGATAGAACCCCCGACAATACTGTTAACAAATACCAATTTTCCGCCCCATTCCAATGGAACTTCCTCAGTACCCTTCACATTAATCTTAAATTCCTGTCCGCCGAATTTATACATATCGGGCACCGGCATTCCTTCATAATAGGGTTCCACTATCAGATGCACCTCGCCGAACTGTCCGGCACCACCCGATTGCTTTTTGTGACGATAGTCGGCACGGGCAGCTTTTGTGATGGTTTCACGATAAGGGATCTTCGGTTCTTCAAATTTCACCTGAAGCTTTTCATTGTTCTCCAGACGCCATTTCAACGTACGGAGGTGGAATTCTCCCTGGCCATGCACGATAGTCTGTTTCAGTTCCTTCGATTGTTCGATGACCCAAGTCGGATCTTCCTCACGCATACGGTTCAAGATAGCCATCATCTTTTCCGTATCGGCCTCGTTCACCGGCTTGATGGCGCGTGAATATTTAGAATTCGGATATTTGATAAAATTAAACCGGTTCTCGGCACCTTTACCGTTCAGTGTATTTCCGGTATGAACATCTTTCAGCTTCACCGTACAGCCAATGTCACCTGCCACCATCTCTTCTACTTTGATACGGTTGGCACCGGCGCAAGCATAAATCTGCGCCACACGTTCTTTCGAACCGCGATCGGCATTGGTAAAGTCGTCTCCTTCATGCACTTTTCCGCTCATGACCTTGAAATACTGAACGTCACCAATGTGTGGTTCCACACCGGTCTTGAAGAAATACAAAGAGGTAGGTCCGTTGGGATCGGGTTCCACCACTTCACCACGGGTATTATGCACTTTCGGCATTTCCGATACACCGGGCACTACATTACCCAAGAATTCCATCAAACGACGTACCCCCATATCTTTACCTGCACATACGCAGAATACGGGGAACATGCCGCGTGCAGCCAGACCCTTACGGATACCTTCGCGCATCTCGTCTTCCGTCAGTGAATCTTGTTCGAAGAATTTCTCCATCAAGCCTTCATCGTTCTCGGCAGCGGCCTCGACCAGTGCTTTGTGCAGCTCCATGGCTTTATCTTTCTCTTCAGCAGGAATTTCTTCGATGATAGGTGCACCGCCTTCGGGTGCCCAAGAGTACTTCTTCATCAACAGCACGTCTATCAGCGAGTTGAAGTTGGGACCGGTAGCCAGCGGATACTGAACCGGAACTACTTTGGGACCGTAGATGGACTTCAGTTGTTCAAGCACCATATCATAATCACACTTCTCGTTATCGAGCTGATTCACCAGGAAGATCACCGGTTTACCCAGTTTCTCGGTATAGCGGAAGTGGTTTTGAGTTCCCACTTCGGCTCCATATTGTCCGTTCAACAGCAAAATTGCTGTATCCGTTACATTGAGTGCTGTCATGGCAGCGCCTACAAAGTCATCGCTGCCCGGGCAGTCTATGATGTTCAGTTTCTTCCCGTTCCATTCTACATGGAAGATGGTCGAAAAGACAGAATATCCATATTCCTGTTCTACCGGAAAGTAATCGCTTACGGTGTTTTTGGCAGTGATTCTGCCGCGACGTTTTATAATACCACTCTCATAGAGCAGCGCTTCTGTGAGAGTGGTTTTTCCTGAGCCGTCATTGCCAAGAAGGGCAATGTTCTTAATTTCGTTCGTCTGATATACTTTCATGATATATAAGATTTAAATGAATGATTCAGTATGTGTTTTTCGCATACCCTTTTTTTACTGAGGCGCAAATTAGGCATTAATCAAATGAAAAGCAATAAAACGGACAGTGTTACTAAACAATGTTATGTAACATACAGCCTTCGACAAGCGCGAAACAGGCTATCTGACAGAATGGAAGTATTCTTTCCGATTCCCGATTAAAAAGAGCAGTTTGCCTTACATTTACTGACTCCTTCTTCTTCCGGACAGGATGAAATAGAATGCAGCAGCAGACTTTTCGGTGCAAGACGGAGGTTTTTCCAACCAAAGAAGGGGGTATTTCGGGTTGAACACGGTGCATTTTCCCAAAAAGAAGCAAACATTCTGTGCAAAAGAAGTAAGCATTTCCGGAAAATGCTTACTTCTTTCGGGTAAGATGTCTATATGTTTTGCCTCCTCACATATATTGTTATGTGCAGAACCCCGCACCGGTGCTTTTTTTTCTCCGGTTGCCCCGCAGAAGCATACGGAGAGAATATAGCAAAAGCATCGGGACAGAGACAGAACGAAAGCAAATTCATCGGATTCCGCCCCAAGTCCGTCCATTTGCACACATATACCATAAATCTGTGACACAGGAGAAAAGTCTGTTGGCAAATGCAGGCGTTTTTCCGGCCAACCTTCAGGACGGCACGAAACGAAAGCATTCTGAGGCCATCGGATTATCAGATTGTCAAATGGTCAAAAAGGAACTTTCCTCCCGTTAAATAAAAGAGAATATCTACCCTACAGGGTTGTTTACTAACACGAAAACCTTACTTTTGCAATTTGAAACGCAAAAATAACTCAGACCATCATGGCAGGCATATACATACACGTCCCCTTCTGTAAGACACGCTGTATCTATTGCGATTTTTACTCAACGACGCGAAGCGAATGGAAAGGACGCTACATCGAAGCACTCTGCAAAGAGCTGGAAATGAGATATACTTACCTGAAAGGAAAGCCTATTGAGACGCTCTACTTTGGTGGAGGTACTCCTTCGCAGCTCGACGAAAAGGATTTCCGGAAAGTATTCGACACCGTCCGCCGGGTTTATGGGATGGAGAATTGCCATGAAATAACACTTGAAGCCAATCCGGATGACCTCTGTCCGGAATACCTGCAAATGCTCTCCGAATTGCCGTTCAACCGCATCAGCATGGGCATCCAGACATTTGACGACACTACGCTCAAGTTGCTGAAACGCCGCCACAATGCGGCTCAAGCCATTCGTGCGGTAGAGTTGTGCCGTGCCCACGGTTTCCGCAACATCAGCATCGACCTGATCTACGGGCTCCCCGGTGAAACAACGGAACGCTGGGAAAAAGACTTGCAACAGGCTATTGCCCTAGACGTGGAACATATATCGGCTTATCACTTGATTTACGAAGAAGGTACTCCCATTTATAAAATGTTGCAAAAGCATCAGGTCGAAGAGGTGGACGAGGACAGCAGCGTCCAGTTCTTTACCTTATTAATAGACCGGTTGTGTGAAGCCGGATACGAGCATTATGAAATATCCAACTTCTGCAAGCCGGGCATGTATTCGCGCCACAACACTTCGTACTGGCAGGGAGTAAGTTATCTCGGCTGCGGCCCGTCGGCACACTCTTTCGACGGACAAACCCGGGAATGGAACTGCTCTTCGATCGAAAAATACATGTCCGGCATTGAAAGCGGACAACGGGACTTCGAACGGGAAGAGCGGGATCTGGCCACCCGATACAACGAATTTATCATTACCTCTGTCCGCACTCAATGGGGAATTTCACTCGAACGCCTCAGTAATGATTACGGAACGCAACTGGAGCAGTATTGTCTCAAAATGGCACGTCCTCCTTTAGAAAACGGCAAATTAGAAATATACGAAGGTGCTTTGCGCCTCACCCGCGAAGGAATTTTTATTTCCGACAGCATCATGAGCGACCTGCTCTGGGTGGAAAACTAAAATTATAAAGTCATGACCGAATCAGAGGTTCGAAAACTACTCAGACGAATGAAGGAGCTGGATTCGCAAACAGCGTTCCGGGCCTTCTACGATATGACGTACGACCGTCTCTACCGCATCGCCTACTACTATGTAAAACGCGAAGAATGGTCGCAGGAAATCGTACTCGATGTGTTCCTGAAACTCTGGGAACAGCGCAGCTCGCTTCCCGAAGTCAAAAGCATTGAGGACTATTGCTTCATATTGGTTAAAAACGCTTCACTCAACTATCTGGAGAAAGAAAACAGGCGTACCACGGTATCTACCGAGACATTGCCGGAGCCCGAAGCACAAAGCGACTCACCCGAAGAATCGATGATCAGTGAAGAGTTGTTTGCCATTTATGTGAAAGCACTCGACCGCTTGCCCGAACGTTGCAGAGAGGTATTCATCCGCATCCGGGAAGAGAAGCAAAGCTATGCACAGGTAGCAGAAGAACTGGGTATCAGCACCAAGACCGTAGACGCTCAACTCCAGAAGGCAACCATCCGGCTGAAAGAAGCGATATCGATGGTGAATAATGATCGATAAACAATCGACAGTGAATAATGCCCGGCGGACAGCAAGAGAGGTTTAACTTTTATTTGCACACCTCCGATAGGGAGATTCTTCAAACGCTCTGTCTTTATCCATGAAGTTCATTTAAACCAAAACACAAAGACTTAGCTTATGAAGAAGTTATTAAGACCTACAACCTTTGCACTGCTTACAATGGCACTGTGTTTCACTGCGTGTGAGAACGGCAACAACTCTTACCCCAAAGAATACCTGGGATTCGAAAAGAAAGCGCAGGATTTCTCTTATCAAAAGAATGCAGAGGAAACGGAACTACAAGTAAAAATCGTTGCGGCCGATAAAACAAGTGAAGACCGGATTGTCTTCATCGAGTCGCCCGCACGGCCGACGAAGCCCGGAAGCTCTTCGGCACCGTTTTATAAAATTAAAGATAATAAAATCACCATCAAGGGCGGCAGCAAATCGGCCAAAGCCACAATCCTGGTTTATCCCCGGAAAGTGGGAACGAATGAATACATTCAGCTTATCTGCCGGCCTCAGAACGGAAAGTCGGAAACGACCAAGATGTCTATCCGGCTGGTGAAAAAATAACGAAATAAACAATGAAATATACAGACCGGGAACTTGACCGATTACTGGAGAAACTTATCGCATCCACCCGCTCGCCCAGAGGAAAATTCTCGGCAGCGGCAAGCTATCAGATATTAGAGAAACGATTGCCGCGTCCGGCACTTCGCCTCTTCTCTTTACGCACCTTATCGGCAGTAGCTGCCATCGCTTTGCTCTGCTTCATAGGATGGAACACTTACTGCTATCTGAAACCTGCCGCCCTACAGACAATTTCCACACTGGCCGATACGCGGACCATCAAACTGCCCGACGGAACGGAAGTGACGCTGAACCATTTCTCGTCACTCACCTATCCCGAAAAGTTTAAGGGAGAACACAGGGAAGTGAACCTGAAAGGAGAAGCGTATTTCGAAGTGACGAAAAATAGGAAACACTCTTTCATCGTACAGACAGAGTCGGTCAATGTAGAGGTACTGGGCACTCACTTTAACGTAGAGTCCTATCCGGACGATCCGGAAGTGAAGACCACGCTACTCGAAGGTTCTGTAGCCGTGAGCAATAAAAGCAATTCTGTACGTATCGTCTTGAAACCAAACGAAAGTGCTATATATAATAAGGAGAAAAAAAGCATGACCCTTGAAGTTTCAGACCGCGTTGCCGAAGAGATAGCCTGGCGGAACGGAGAATTGATTTTTACCAATCTCCCCTTGCAGGAGATTGCCCGCCAGTTGTCCAACACATTTGGCGTAGATATCTCCATAACAGACACTGCTTTGCAGAATTACCGGATCACGGCACGGTTCTCCAGTGAAGAAGGCCTCGACCAGATTCTCGATCTGCTACATACTGTTGGCAATTTCAACTATTCATACAATAATAAAGAAATAACGATTACTACTAAACTTAACTAGACATGAGAAAATCCAATCCGGATTTCCACCACATCAGAAGTTACATTCTGATGTGTGTGGTTTCCCTAACCTTTTCGACAATCTATGCGCAAACACCGGAACCCAAGCTCACACTCAAACTGCAAAACACCAGCTTGTCAGAAGTCATCCGGCAGATAGAACAGGATACCGGCTTCTCTTTTATCTATGGAGAGGAGGTGAAGCTCGACCATAAAGTCAGCCTCAACGTACAAAAGAAACCTCTCAGAGAAGTCCTGAACCTGCTATTCGCCAATAAGCCGATAAGCTATAAAATAACCGGGAAGCATATCTTATTACAAAAAACGCCCCCCAAACCCGTAAGCCGGAAGTTCACTGTCAGTGGATACGTGACCGACGGAGCGTCTGCCGAAACGCTGATTGGTGCAAATATTCTTGAGAGTCGTCATCATCAGGGAACTACCACCAATCCTTACGGTTTCTACAGCATCACGCTGCCTGAAGGAGAAGCTCGACTGAGTTTCTCCTATTTGGGATATACCGGCCAGCAACATGTGCTGAACTTAACCGCAGATACTCTACTGAACATCCGGATGAAAGACAACAATATGCTGCAAGAAGTAGTCATCGTGTCGGACAAAGCCGAATCGGGAGTCATGGCCACCCAGATGGGAGCCAGCGAAATACCGATGACCCAGATAAAAAACACACCCAGCATCCTGGGAGAAGCCGATGTGATGAAAGCCATCCAGCTGATGCCGGGCGTACAAGCCGGAATGGAAGGCTCTGCCGGACTCTATGTACGCGGCGGAGGCCCCGACCAGAACCTGATCCTTCTGGACGGAGTACCGGTATACAACGTAGACCATTTATTGGGCTTCTTCTCCGTCTTTACACCTGAAGCCGTGAAGAAAGTGACACTTTTCAAAAGCTCTTTCCCCGCCCGCTTTGGCGGACGCCTCTCTTCCGTTATCGATGTGCGCACCAACGATGGCGACATGAAGAACTATCACGGAGTGGTCAGCGTGGGGCTTCTGACCAGCAAAATCAATTTCGAGGGACCGATCATAAAGAACCGGACTTCGTTCAACATTTCCGCCCGCCGTTCGTACATCGACCTGCTGGCCAAACCCTTCATGCCCAAAGACGAGAAATACAGCTATTACTTTTTTGATGTCAATGCCAAGATCAACCATAAGTTCTCTGATCGCAGCCGCCTGTTCCTCAGTGCATACAATGGCAAAGACCATTTTATGACAAAGTATGACGACACTTACTACGGTGACGAAGACAAGTACAGGGATGGCGGAAAGATGAACTGGGGAAATACCATCGTTTCGGGACGCTGGAACTACATCTTTAACAACAAGCTGTTCAGCAATACCACAGTCGCTTTCAATAACTATAAGTTTGACGTCAGTACATTCACCAAGAATGAGATACATACAAACAACCAAATCACCTGGAACCGCTATAAGGCCGATTATAAATCGGGAATCCGGGATTGGAGCGCTCAGATAGATTTTGACTATAACCCTATCCCTACACATCATGTCAAGTTCGGAGTGCAATATCTGCACCATAGCTTCCGTCCGGAAGTCTCCACCTCGAAGATATTCGACAAGACCGGAGAAACCATCGAGCGGGACACGACGTATTATACTACCTCCAACAGTGAGATCCTTGCCCACGAAGCATCTGCCTATCTTGAAGATAACTTCAATCTGAGCAGTCGCCTGCGTATGAATCTGGGCCTGCACTTCTCGACTTTCCAAGTGCAAAAGAAAAACTACTTCTCCGTGCAGCCCCGCATCTCCGCACGCTATCAGCTCAGCAAAGATGTAGTATTGAAAGCTTCGTATACGAAAATGAGCCAATATGTACACTTGATTTCATCCATGCCTTTTGCCATGCCCACCGACTTGTGGGTACCTGTCACCAACAAAATCAAACCCATGCAGGCCCATCAGGTCTCGTTAGGCGGTTACTATACGGGAATCGACGGATGGGAATTCTCAATAGAAGGATACTATAAAGGAATGAAAAATGTACTCGAGTACAAAGACGGGGTCAGCTTTCTCGGTTCTTCTACCGGATGGGAGGACAAAGTGGAGATGGGACACGGCCGCTCTATGGGTGTAGAGTTCATGGCGCAGAAAACCATAGGAAAGACAACGGGATGGCTGGCATATACCCTGGCTAAGAGTGACCGTAAGTTTGCCACAGGAGGAATAAACAACGGCGAACGCTTTCCATATAAATATGACCGCCGACACAACATCGACCTGACACTCAATCATCGGTTCAACGAACGGATCGATGTAAGTGCTTCCTGGATATTTACCACCGGAGGTACGACAACGATCCCCACCGAACTGACAGGTATTATCCGTCCGGGTGACAACGACTCATCGATAGAAGAGGGAGACTACGTCAAGCATCGCAACAATTATCGCCTCCCCGCCACCCACCGGTTAAATGTAGGGGTCAACTTCAGCAAGAAGACTAAACATGGCATGCGCATCTGGAATGTCAGCATATATAATGTATACAATGCCATGAACCCCACTCTGATATATCGCACCTACAAAAAGACTGAATATACTCAAGGCGAACAAGCACAAGGCAACCGCATACCGGTCATTCGGAAATTCACTCTGTTGCCTTGCATTCCTTCATTCAGTTATACATATAAATTCTAAGTATTTATGAGACGATCAATTCTTGATATATTCCTTTTCTTGCTGGTTATCATATCCACTGCGGCATGCAATAACGATCTTCCTTTCGACTTGAAGGAGAATCCGCCCAAGTTAGTGATGAATGCCATTATCAACGCCGACAGCACCTACAACACCTTGTTTCTGAACCTCACCGGCAGAAACCAGATCGGACAAATAAAAGGAGCCACCGTAGAAGTACGCATCAACGGTTCTCTCAGTGAAACTCTCCGTCCCGATCCGCATAGCAGCGATAAAGGGCGCTTTTATATAAACAGTGCTTTCCATCCGGGCGATGTGGTCCGTATAGATGCTATGACGGATGACGGCGAACACCACGCATGGGCCGAAGTCACCGTACCTCAACCCATCGGGAAGATAGAAAAAGTGGATACGGCCTCCATCATGAGAAAGCCGAGTAACTATGGCTACGGAACTCCGCCAAGACGACATCTCCGTTACCAAATCAAAATCAAGGACCGCCCGGGAGAGAAGAATTTTTATCGGATCATTGTGGAACAACGGAAATACTGGAAATACTATTGGGAACAAAATGACCAGACCTGTTGGAGTTCGGCAATGCAGAAAAGCTTTAAACTGCAAACAAACGAAGACGTGGTGTTGACCGACGGCAAACCCAGTACGGAAGAAGATGATGAAAACGGACTGTTCGGCACTGTCAATAACAAGTATGCCATATTTGACGACTCACGTTTCACCGACGGAAGTTATACGATGAACGTCTATAACGATATCTACGGATGGGGATTCTGGGGACAGGAGTATATCTGGATAAAGACGGATGTCTACATCCGCATACTCAGCATTACCGAAAAAGAATATTATTATTTAAGAGCGTTGAATCTGCTCGACTCCGATGCCTACGACAACACCCTGAGCGAGCCTATCGCTTTCCCAAGCAATGTGAACGGAGGTACCGGAATGGTAGGGTTCAGTACAGAAACAAACTATATGCTGACAGTTAAAAACAACGCAGTTCCCCCAATGGTACCGGATTTATAAAGAAACCACTATCTTTGTGCCCTAAAAACACATTTATATGTTTATAATTATCGGAATCATGCTCACGGGCATGCTACTGGGTTACCTGTTACGTAGCAAAAGGCTCACGTGGATACATAAAGTCATCACATTATTAATATGGCTGTTGCTCTTCCTGCTCGGCATCGATGTAGGAGGCAACGAAGCCATCGTGAAAGGATTGCATGCCATCGGGCTGGAAGCTCTCATCATCACGGCAGCTGCCGTAACCGGAAGCACACTGGCTGCCTGGGGACTTTGGTATCTGCTCCATACACGCTATCAGAAAAAGGAGGCTAAACCATGAAAGGCAGTCTCATTATCGTCTCTTTCTTCATTGTCGGCACTCTGTGCGGACTTCTTCAGTTGATCCCGTACGATTTCAGCCAAAGTAAACTCAGTTTTTATGCCTTATGCGGGCTGATGTTCTGCGTCGGCATTAGCATAGGCAACGATCCGCAGACACTGAAAAGTTTCCGGTCACTGAATCCCCGCCTACTCTTCCTGCCCGTCATGACCATTCTGGGAACATTGGCTGGATGTGCCGTAGTCAGCCTCTTTTTGTCCCATCGTTCACCGTCCGATTGTATGGCGGTAGGTTCCGGATTCGGGTATTATTCACTCTCAAGTATATTCATCACCGAGTACAAAGGAGCCGAATTGGGTACCATCGCATTGCTTTCAAACATCATGCGCGAAATCATCGCTTTGCTTTGTGCCCCCCTATTGGTAAAGTTCTTCGGAAAACTAGCACCCATTTCAGTCGGAGGAGCCACCACCATGGACACGACTCTTCCCATTATCACCCGTTGTTCCGGACAGGAATTTGTCATCGTCTCCATTTTCCATGGATTCATTGTAGACTTTAGCGTACCGTTTCTGGTGACATTATTCTGTTCCATATAGGCATCATATTACAAAACGATTTCATTTTTCTCTAATATCCCATCTTTTTTACAGCATATTTTTGATATACATCAAGAAATGATATCATTCTGCCCACTTTTCTTTCTTTGCGCTTTTATGTTGAATAACATATTTGTATATTTGCATAGGTAAAAAGAAAAAGCTAAGCGCTTAGCAATTGTTTTTAATAGGTATTAGGGTCCTTATGACAAGGATAAGGACAAAGATTAGTTTTCAGGAATAACAATTAAAAAAGTAGGTATTATGAAAAGATTAGGATTAACATTAGTGGCAGCGCTATGCCTTGTTGCTACTACATTTGCAGCAGGCAATCAACCTACAGTTGCAAAATGGGAAGGTAACATCAATGTGAATAAATTGGGTAAATACCTGAATTTATCTTCTGTACAGGCAGAAGAAGTAGCCAACATTTGCAACTATTTTGACGAACAGATGGGAAGAGCCACCACTGCGAAAAAGAACAAGGATACCATGGTTCGTAACGCTGTTTACGGCAATCTGAAATTGATGAAAAAGACGTTGACAGATGCTCAGTACACTAAGTATACTACAATATTGAACATGACTTTGAAGAACAAAGGCATCGAAGTAAAGTAGGAACTTGATTGATGAATAAAAGGATAAAAGACCGGTGTCGTCGAATGAACTGACATCGGTCTTTTATTTTTATGCCAATCACTGACAGCCGCGAAGATGGTTAACACTGATGTTTCCGGTTAAATCAGTAATTCCTCCTAAGCCAGATATTGAAAAGTCTATCATACACCTGATATCCTCCAGACTCCTGAGTCAACATGTCTTTTTCCAGTAAACCCTTCAACCCCGACTGCACCGAACTGGCAGAAGTCAACCGATATTTTTTAATAAATGCAGCAGAAGTAACTCCTTTTGCTTTCTGCTCTTTGGCAATGGCAATCATTATCTCTTTTTGCTTTTCCGGAAGACGAGAAAATATTTCTTGAAAAGTAAAGTCTTGTGTAGCAATTATATTGTTTAGTGCCAGATTTATCATAGGTACATCACAGATACCCTTTTTATCTGTCAAAATAAAAAGTTCATTCAACATTAACTGCACATACCAAGTGTGCCCATCAAACAGGGTATATACATTCTCTACCAATTGATCTGTCACTTTCTTACCATTCTCCTCAAACAATCCCTTCACAAAAGGTTTATATACCTCCAAAGGAATTGCTCCTAAGTGCATCATACTCACGCTTTGATAAAATGGCCTGGAAGGACTGTTGAATATATTCATCATTATATGCCTCTGACTTCCTGCAAAAACAAAATTAGAGTTACTGCAATGCTGAACTTTAGTCCTTAAAATAGCTTCCAGATTTTTCTCCGGATATGAACTGATTTGTTGAAATTCATCTATTGCTACAATACAAGGCTTGTCTGCCTGCTCCAGATAGATAAAGATTTCTTCTAAAGTAGTTTCAGGAGCATGAATATCTCCCAAACCAAGTTCTAAAATCGGTTCTCCTGTAATACTATCTAATTTAAATCCAATCCTTAAAGAGGTAATTATAGAAAAGAAACGATCTATGAATTTATTCCCCTGGGGCTTTAACTTCTCAAAAATCCCTTTACCCAAAGCAAAAACAAACTCTTTCAAACTTGAAGTCGCATATATATCAATAAAGAAAGTATAATAGCCTTCTTTAATCAAAGGCTGATAAAAACAATGCCTTATCAATCCCGTTTTTCCCATTCGGCGAGTTGAAACAAGAGCCACATTTCTCCCATTTATCAAGTTACGGATCAAGTTTTCTGTTTCAGCAACTCTATCACAAAAATAACGAGGAGAAACGTATCCTCCAACTACAAAAGGATTAATAACCGCCATAACTAAAATTATTATATTTATAATTATTGCAAATATAATAATTATCTTTTAGGTAAAAGATGCAAGTGAAAATATTTGCGCATAAGAACAATATATATTCCACTCAGCAAAAGGATACAGCCCAATAAATACCAATCACCATAACCCCGGCAATATAAATACCCGATGATAATCACAATTTGCACAATCATATACACCAACGATACCACCACGTGCGGTATTCTCAATTCATTAACCATGATCTGATACAAATGTTTCCGGTGAGGCAAACCAATATTTTCATGTAGCAACAACCGGTGTATGATTGTCAACACACTATCCACTCCATATACAGTAAGCATCACAAGCCAGCTGAAATCTTTCGTTTGAAGAATCAAACTCCCGATCAGGAACAGACTTTGTTTTAACACAGTGTTAAAGCTTGTTCTTTGGATGCAAATAACAAGTGTTTTAAATGCAAAAGGCTTGTTATTTGCACACAAGAATAAAATGAACGGAAATTGACGTTAACATTGTTAAACAGCCGGTTTTCCCATATAATTTAGCTCAACAATACTCCCTCTTAAACCAACGTTCGAATACAGGATCAGAAAACACATACAGTTCCCCCTCCTTCTCAATAAAATCACGCTCGGTCAGCATGCGTTTGTTGCAGGTGATGGTTTGCGCGCTTCCCAATTCATATTTCCGCACTACAGGAATAGAATTGAAGCGGTATTCACCATTGGCTACGGCACGCAACATGGCTGTTTACGCAGTGATCAGATTTTCAGTATCATTCATGCACATAGGCATATCGGTATCTATCAATTGCCGGGTACGCATTTCAATGGTTTCCGAACCTGTTCATCTTCATGCATCAATTCGTCCATCGCTACTTTGACAAGTGAAGACTTTCCCCAACGACGTGGAGAGATGAGAACAAAGACACAAATTATACATCAACGTATAATACATCGATGTATAATTTTAAAGATTATCTATTTCAAAAACAGGCATAGAAGCATCATTTAATGGTCACCATGGTTGCTCCGAAACCATATTCCTGAAATGAAGCATCCTGATAGCGGCAATTACTATATTTTCGCTTTAATTCATCAATCAATGCTTTACGAAGCACTCCGTCACCTTTACCATGAATGAAAACTATTTTTTGTTCACGTTTGGCTTTGTACTTCTCCATCACTTCACGGAATTTATCCAACTGGTAATTCAGTATCTCGGCATTCCCCATGCCACGTGTGTCATCCAGCAATTCGTTGATGTGCAAGTCTATCTCAAGAATTTCATTCTTTCCGCCACGTTTCACAATCGGTTGTGACTTAGGCTTATCCACTTCCTTCTTCTGGATCAATACAGACTGCAGTTCCTCAGCCGAAACAAATACCTGACGGGTAGGAACATCGTCTTTCACAATATCATAAACCAAAGCCGGCTGTTCAAAGAAGTCCGACTCACGGAATGTATGCAGTTTATAGAACTTCACCGTATCGATACGCAACTCCACACAAACTGCAGGTTTCAAAGGTGCTGTCCGTCCATCTTTAAAAGCAATGAACTGAACGGCCACATGCTCCATTTCATTCAGCATATCCTTAGTAAACTCTTCCAGCAAAAACTTCGTATTGGGTTCCACCAGTCCATGCGAACGGGTTTTCCAGGCCTTTCCTTCGGCACTCTGATACGTATAATACAAATAATAATTGCTGTCATTTACCAAATAAGCCTCAAACGAAGTACTGCTGATAGCTTTCACGTCTTCAGGCACATAAGCCAGAAAAACATTTAAAACATCACCACCTCGCACTTCGGCCGAACGAACTGCCGGAATCTCAGGCTTTACCGGTTTGACGGGTTCTTCGGGTTTCTTTGGTGCAGGAGCAGCCTTCCGGGTCATATTATAATCATCCGTATCGATCACCACACACTCGCGTATCTGCATCGGGATATCAAATCCATCAGCATCTTCCACCAATACAATATCTTTTCCCCGGAATCCTTTTACGATTCCTCCGCCCACCTCACTGAGGAAGCGCACTTTATCACCTATTTTCATTGTTCTGTTTACAATTTACCATTTACAATCTACAAATTAAGGCAAATATAACTACTTTTGTCGTCGCAAAGAAAGAAATGATGAAAGAAAACCCGAAACATATCCGTATTAGCGAATACAATTATCCATTGCCGGATGAACGCATCGCTAAATTCCCGTTGCCTGTACGCGACCAGTCTAAGTTACTCATTTATCGTCATGGCGAGGTCAGTGAAGATGTATTTACCTCTCTACCGGAATATTTGCCAGCCGGAAGCCTGATGATATTCAACAACACCAAAGTGATTCAGGCACGGCTCCATTTCCGCAAAGAGACAGGAGCACTCATCGAGGTATTTTGCCTGGAGCCCATTCAACCCAATGACTACGTACTCAACTTTCAGCAAACGGAACATGCCGCCTGGCTTTGCATGGTAGGCAATCTGAAAAAGTGGAAAGACGGTCCGCTATGTCGTGAAATGACTGTAAAAGGATTCCCGATCACTTTGACCGCCACCCGCGGTGAATGTCGTGGCACCAGTCATTGGATCGATTTCAGGTGGGACAATCCGGAAGTAACATTTGCCGATATTCTCGAAGTGTTCGGTGAGCTACCTATCCCTCCCTACCTCAACCGGGATACGGAAGAAAGTGATAAGGAGACCTATCAGACAGTCTATTCAAAAATAAAAGGCTCGGTGGCCGCTCCTACGGCAGGTTTACATTTCACCCCTCGCGTACTGGATGCCCTGACCGAAAAAGGGATCGACCTCGAGGAACTGACTCTCCATGTTGGCGCCGGTACTTTTAAACCGGTAAAAAGTGAAGAGATAGAGGGGCACGAAATGCATACGGAATATATATCCGTATCACGCAGTATTATCAAAAAGCTGATAGACCACGACGCTTGTGCCACTGCCGTAGGAACAACTTCTGTGCGTACCCTTGAAAGCCTCTACCACATCGGCGTAACACTGGCTAACAATCCGGAAGCTATAGAAGAGCAATTGCACGTAAAGCAGTGGCAACCTTACGAAACGGAATGTGATGTTCGCCCCGTAGTAGCCTTACAGAAAATATTAGGTTATCTCGACCGACATGGAATGGAGGCACTGCATACCAGCACACAGATCATTATTGCTCCAGGATATGACTATAAAATAGTCAAGGCAATGGTTACCAATTTTCATCAGCCACAGAGCACTCTGCTACTATTGGTTTCGGCATTTGTGAAAGGCAACTGGCATACCATTTATGATTATGCGCTCGGACACGATTTCCGCTTTCTGAGTTATGGAGATTCATCTTTATTAATACCTTAAAACATGCAAAGCGATAATAATCAGGAAATGTTCCCCATCGTAGACGAACAGGGAACTATTACAGGAGCTGCTACACGCGGCGAATGTCATAGCGGAAGCAAGCTATTGCATCCGGTTGTCCATCTGCACGTATTCAACTCAAAAGGTGAACTTTACTTGCAGAAGCGCCCTGAATGGAAAGATATACAGCCGGGCAAATGGGATACTTCCGTAGGCGGACACATCGATCTGGGAGAGAGTGTAGAAATAGCTTTAAAGAGAGAGGTCGCCGAAGAGCTGGGTATCACAGACTTCACACCGGAACTCCTGACAAGCTATGTCTTTGAGTCTGCCCGTGAACGGGAATTAGTCTTTGTGCATAAAACGGTGTACGACGGAGAAATACATCCCAGCGATGAATTAGATGGCGGACGTTTCTGGAGTTATGAAGAAATCAAAACGAATTTAGGAAAGGGTGTCTTCACACCGAACTTTGAAAGTGAAATAGATAAAGTAGAGATTTTCTCTTCTACTTCCCAAAAAGAGGCTGTGTAGAGACACTTATCACCACGGAACACAGAGTAACACAGAGTCTTTTTTTGTTAATAATCAACAATTTAAAATTGCCACTGTGTTACTCTGTATCTTCTGTGGTGAGTTTTAACACCTTAAATTACTTTTCTTCTATCCAACTGATTATCGTCTCTGAAAAAGGACTCTCTTTGGGAGCTACAAAACCAACCCAATTTCCATTCTCATCAATCATAAACTTCTGAAAATTCCACTGTACCGGCGCATCTTGCTTTCCGTTCAGCTTCTTCTCTGTCAACCAGTGGTAAAGCGGAGCCATATCTTTACCCTTTACCGATATCTTGGCCATTATCGGGAAGGTAACATCATAGTTCACCGAACAAAATTTGGCGATCTCTTCGTTTGTCCCCGGCTCTTGTCCCATGAAGTCATTGGCAGGAAAGCCGATAATCACAAAATTCTGATCTTTATACTGATCATACAACTCCTGCAACTCTGCATATTGCGGAGTCAGTCCACACTTGGAGGCGACATTCACTACCAGCACCTTCTTACCTTTCAGACCTGACAGTGGATACTCTTTGCCATCTATGGTCTTCACTGTGAAGTCATAGAATGATTTATTCTGAGCAGCCATCGACAGTGAAAGTACCAAGGCTGCTACGAAAGAAAAAAATGCTTTCATATCTTATTATTTGGTTTATCAAATAATTAACAAGCAGCCCCGGCAGAATGTTTGAAAGCAGCCTACTCTTCAGACATGGAATAAGGTTTAGCTTCTTTGGCAAGCCCCCTCTTTTTATTCGGAGAAGCAGCCATATCAAACTCAAGTGTTCCTCCCGCCAAAAGGTCGGCATGAGTAATATACATCTTATCATAAACCTTTCCGTTCAGCTTCACCTGCCGGACATAGCAATTACGATCGCTCACCTTTGGCGCTTTTATTTCGAAAGTGTGGCCATTGGGCAGATTCATACGGATATACGGCAGATAAGGTGCTCCCAATACATATTGGTCAGTACCCGGGCAAACCGGATAAAATCCCATTGCCGTAAAAAGATACCAGGCAGACATCTGGCCGCAATCGTCATTGCCGCCCAGGCCGTCAATATCATTTTTATACATCCGGTTCATGACCGTCCGCAGCCAGTATTGCGTCTTCCAGGGTTGGGAAGTCCAAGCATACAGATACGGAATGTGATGACTGGGCTCATTGCCATGTACATACCCTCCCACCAAACTTACTTCAGCAATATCTTCATTCTTTTCGTAATATTTGCGGGGAAGTGCCATTGAGAACAGTGTATCCAACCGACTGACAAACTTCTTCTCACCTCCCATCAAACGAATCAATCCGGCCACATCATGGGGCACGTGGAAAGAGAAATTCCATGAATTTCCCTCTATAAATCCTTCCCCGTAAGTCTGCATTGCATCAAATTCCTTCCTGAACTCTCCGTTGCTATAACGGGGACGGGCAAAACCAACCGAAGTGTCGAAAACATTCCGGTAATTATTCGCCCTTTTCTTATAAAGATCGGCCAACTGGTCGTCTCCCGCCAACAGAGCCGTCCGGTAAATAGTCCAATCGTCATAGGCATATTCCAATGTAGTGGAAGCAGCCGTCCCACTTTGATCGAAAGGTACATAACCCAATCTTTTATAAGCTTCAACTCCTTCGTAATAAGGAACATTAGCTGTATGATCCATTGCCATCAAAGCCTCCCCGACAGATATATCCGCTCCTTTGGCAACCGCATCAGCCAAAGCAGACACTGCATGATAACCGCTCATACACCAGCCTTCATTGCCCATCAGGCTCCAAACCGGCAACATGCCATGTACACTTTGCTGCTGATGACGGATCATAGACTGCACCATGTCCGTATTCTGCCGGGGTTTTAGCAAGTTCAAGAAAGGGTGCTCCGCACGATATGTATCCCATAATGAGAAGATAGTATAATTGGTAAATCCTTCGGAAGTATGGATATTATGATCGAGTCCACGATACCGACCGTCTACATCCATATAAACGGACGGATTAATCATGGTATGATACAATGAAGTATAAAACATGGCCAACTGATCGGGAGTTCCTTTGGCTTCGAGTACATCCAACTCACGATTCCATGCAGAATTTGCCTCGGCAACCAATTGATTGAAAGTTTTTCCGGCAGCCTCTGCCTGTAAATTCTTTACTGCACCTTCTGTGCTCACAGCCGAAAGAGCGACTTTTATCACTAGCTCCGGATTCTGCCGGGTATCGAAATTAAAGTAAGCCACCAGCTTCCGACCGGTCATTTCCGGAAAATTACGGTCGGTATTAAACCGTCGCCAAAAACCTTTATACAGAGCTTTCCCTTTATCCGTATACCCATAATCCTTGATGGGCTGAGACAAAGAGATGGCAAAATATGTATAATTGGTACGTGCCCATCCGTTCGTTATACGATAGCCCGTCAGTAATGTGTCATTTTCCACACGTAAATTAGCCCATAGAGTTTTTCCATCATAGTTGTAGATTCCGTGTATCAGGTCAAGGATGATGTGCCCGTCCGCATTATCGGGAAAAGTATATTTATGTATTCCTACCCGTTGAGTAGCTGTCAGTTGTGCCTTTATGCCATAATCAGCAAGCTCCACTTCATAATACCCCGGACGAGCAACCTCTGTGTCATGACTGAAACGGGAGCGGTATCCCTCGTCAGGAGTACCGGCTCTTCCGGGATTCAACTTCAGTTGACCTGTGGCGGGCATAATCAAAATATCACCCAGATCCGAATGTCCCGTACCACTCAGATGGGTATGGCTGAATCCCACAATTGTCGGATCATGATACTGATATCCGGCACAATATTCATACGCATTTTTTTGATAAGTTCCATCTATGTTGTGAGGAATCGTATCTGTATCCGGACTTAACTGTACAAGTCCGAACGGAGCACAAGCACCGGGAAATGTATGCCCCATACCATTGGTTCCGATGATCGGGTTGACAAATGCACATACATCCGGCACTTCTGCCGTCTGCTGGGCCATCACTGTCGTAAATGCCGGAAGGAATGCCAGCAAGGAAAGTACTTTTTTCTTCATAATCTTATCTTTGTGATGTGTTGTTGATATGCAAAGATAGTTTTTTTCAGCTATTCCAATTCACTTCATCTCCACATTTTGACATTTCACCAGTCAATCTTTCCAACTCACAGTTTTCTGTTAACAATAAATATCCCGGCAACTTACCTTTGTACCGACATTCAAACACTTAAAGACTATGTTTAAAGCCATTGTACGTTTTTCCATAAAAAAGAAATTATTTGTAGGACTTACTACACTCTTCCTTCTTATCGGAGGCATATATGCAATGTTGACTCTGCCGATCGATGCCGTACCGGACATCACCAACAATCAGGTACAGATCGTAACAGTCTCTCCCACACTTGCCCCTCAGGAAGTAGAACAATTAATCACGATGCCCATCGAAATTGCCATGAGCAATATCATGAACGTGGAAGATATTCGTTCGGTAAGTCGCTTCGGATTGTCGGTGGTAACAGTCGTATTTAAAGAAAGCGTACCGACCCTCGATGCCCGACAGTTAATTAACGAACAGATTCAATCGGTAGCCGGAGAAATTCCACCGGAGCTGGGCATGCCGGAAATGATGCCCATCACTACCGGATTGGGAGAAATCTATCAGTACATCCTGAAAGTAGAACCCGGCTACGAAGATAAATATGACGCCATGGAACTACGCACCATTCAAGACTGGATGGTGAAACGTCAGTTATCCGGTATACCGGGTATTGTAGAAATCAACAGTTTTGGCGGCTATCTGAAGCAATATGAAGTAGCCGTTGACCCGGATGCCCTTTTTTCATTGAACATCACCATCGGTGAAGTATTCGAGGCGCTGAGTAAAAACAACCAGAACACCGGAGGGAGCTACATCGAAAAAGCCAAAAACGCTTATTACATCCGTTCGGAGGGCATGATCAGCCGCACTAAAGATATCGAGCAGATTGTGGTTGCCAACCGCAACGGCATCCCGGTACACATCAGCGATGTGGGCATTGTCCGTTTTGGAGCACCCAAACGTTTTGGAGCAATGACCAAAGACGGAAAAGGCGAATGTGTGGGAGGTATCGCCATGATGTTGAAAGGGGCCAATGCCAATGTAGTCACACAAGAGCTGGAAAAACGGGTAGAAAAGATACAGAAACTATTACCCGAAGGAGTAAGCATAGAGCCGTATCTGAACCGCTCGGAACTGGTAAACCGGAATATCTCTACCGTAGTGCACAACCTGATTGAAGGAGCTATTATCGTATTTGTGGTACTTATCATCTTTTTGGGCAACATACGTGCCGGACTTATCGTAGCTTCAGTCATTCCGCTGGCTATGCTGTTCGCATTCATCCTTATGCGTATTTTCGGAGTGACAGCCAACCTGATGAGCCTCGGCGCTATTGATTTCGGTATCGTAGTAGACGGTTCCATCGTGATAGTAGAAGGCATACTTGCCCACCTATACAGCAATAAACTGAAAGGACGCACTTTATCGGGAACCGAAATGGACGAAGAAGTGGAGAAAGGTGCTTCGGGTGTAGTACGTTCGGCTACATTCGCCGTATTCATCATCCTGATCGTATTCTTCCCTATACTGACACTGAGCGGAATCGAAGGAAAATATTTCACTCCGATGGCAAAGACATTGGTATTCTGCATTATCGGCGCACTGCTTCTCTCCCTGACTTATGTACCCATGATGGCTTCTCTTTTTTTAAAACACACCATTATGGTAAAACCTACATTTGCGGACCGTTTCTTTGAAAAACTCAATGTCATATATCAACGGTGCCTGCATTTCTGCCTCCGCTTCAAATGGCAAACAGTTACCGTGGCCTTCGCTACTTTAATTGGTTCTTTTCTGCTTTTCGGACGACTGGGAGCTGAATTTATCCCTACTTTGGACGAAGGGGACTTTGCCATGCAAATGACATTACCGGCCGGCAGCTCACTTTCGGAGAGCATCGAAGTTTCCAATCAGGCCGAAAAATTATTGATGGACCGGTTCCCGGAAATCAAACATGTCGTCGCCAAGATAGGTACAGCCGAGGTACCCACCGATCCAATGGCAGTAGAAGATGCCGATGTAATGATTGTGATGAAACCCTTTAAAGAGTGGACCTCTGCATCGAGCCGGGCGGAAATGGTAGAAAAAATGAAAGAAGCCCTCCAGCCCCTGGAAAATCGTGCAGAGTTCAACTTCTCACAACCCATTCAGTTACGTTTCAATGAACTGATGACCGGAGCCAAAGCCGATATAGCTGTCAAGTTATATGGTGAGGATACTCACGAACTTTACGCAAAGGCGAAAGAAGCCGCCCGCTTCGTCGAACAAGTTGCCGGGGCTTCCGATGTCATTGTCGAACAGACTATGGGACTGCCCCAACTGGTAGTGAAATACAACCGCGGAAAAATAGCCCGATACGGCATTAATATCGAAGAATTGAATACAATGATCCGCACAGCCTATGCAGGTGAAGTAAGTGGCGTCGTATTCGAAAATGAAAGAAGATTCGATTTAGTAGTACGCCTTAATCAGGAAAAAGTGGCGGACCTCAACCTCGACAAGCTCTTCATACGCACTTCGGAAGGCATACAGATTCCTGTCAGCGAAGTGGCAAGCATCGACTTGGTGAACGGACCGCTCCAGATTAACCGCGACGCCACCAAACGCCGCATCGTAATCGGAGTCAACGTACGTGATGCCGATATTCAGCAGGTAGTATCAGAAATACAACAGATACTGGATAAGAATATCAAGTTACAACCCGGATATTACTTTGAATACGGAGGACAATTTGAAAATTTACAGAATGCCATCCGTACACTAACCATTGTAATACCGGTAGCCTTGATGCTGATTCTGCTGATTCTGTTCTTCGCCTTCAAGAATGTGACCTATACACTGATGGTATTCTCTACAGTACCATTATCACTGATAGGCGGCATTCTGGCACTCTGGTTACGCGGACTTCCGTTCAGTATCTCAGCAGGAGTAGGATTCATCGCTTTGTTTGGCGTAGCGGTACTAAATGGAATCCTGATGATCAATCACTTCAACGATTTAAGAAAACAAAATAAATATGCCATGACCACCAATCAGATTATAAAAAGAGGGACACCCCACCTGCTACGTCCGGTATTTCTCACCGGACTGGTAGCCTCACTGGGCTTCGTACCAATGGCCATCGCCACATCTGCCGGAGCAGAAGTACAACGCCCTCTGGCAACAGTTGTAATCGGAGGATTGATTCTATCCACTATATTAACGTTGATTATCCTTCCGGTCTTTTATAAAATAGTCAATGCGGCAAGTGCCGGTTGGAAACAGCCTAAGAGACGGTTGCATCTGTTCATCCTGCTACCGGCACTTCTGCTGAGTGCCACCGCCACGGCACAGGCCCCACAAACCGTCAGCCTAGAACAAGCGATAGAGATAGCCAAGCAAAACCACCCAAGACTGAAGATAGCCACAACGGCCATCCGGCAGGCACAAGCCGGACGGGGAGAAATTGTAGAAGCGACTCCCACCACATTCAACTATTCGTGGGGACAGTTGAATGGTGAAAATAAGAAAGACAAGGAAATGGCTTTCGAACAGAGTCTGGGTTCATTGTTGACGCCGTTTTACAAAAATGTACTTATCAACCGACAGGTACAAACAAGCACTTACTACCGCCAAATGGTCGAAAAGGAGATTACGGCAGAAGTAAAGCGCGCATGGGCCTATTATCAGTATGCCTCCGGGATGTCTTCACTCTATCACGACCAAGACCGGATGGCTGCCGAATTAAGGCGTATCGGTGAGTTGAGATACGAACAGGGAGAAATCACCTTATTGGAGAAAAACATGATGACTACACTGGCAGCCGATTTACACAATCGACTCTTCCAGGCACTAGAAGAGAAAAAAGTAGCTTTGGCCCGCTTTCAATGGAGTTGTTATGCAGATGACCCGATTACACCGAAAGATACGATAATGACACTCTTCCCCACCGATTGTGAGCAGAGAAGTACCTCCGAAGCCCATCTCGGATTCTTCAATAGCCAAGCTTCCGAAGCACGGGCAATCTTGAATGTAGAACGCAGCCGTTTCTTTCCGGAATTAAGTATCGGATACAGCCGCCAGGATATTTTGCCACTGAAAAATCTAAATGCCTGGATGGTGGGTGTATCCTTCCCGATCTACTTCCTGCCACAAAAAAGTCGGATCAAACAAGCGAAATTAGCAGTTTCGGCGGCACAAATACAGGCCGAAGCCAACATCCGAGAATTGAACAATAAAATAACAGAGTTGAGTGCTGCCTTGCGACGTTACGAAGAAAGTCTCCGGTTCTATACTTCGTCGGCACTCAAAGAGGCAGACGAACTGGTCAAAACAGCCAACTTACAATTACAACACAGCGAAACCGGTATTGCGGAATTTATCCAGTCGGTCAGTGCTGCCCGTGAAATACGCAAAGGCTATATCGAAACTATATATCAATACAACATAGCTTCTTTAGAATACGAACTTTATCAATAACCTATTGAAACATAAAAAAAATGAAAAAAATATTTTATCCGGTCCTCTTATTGGTTCTTGCGGCATGCAAAAACCCTGAACAGACATCCGAAACCATAGTTCCGGCTCCTGCTATTGCCGACATCCCGACCGATACTGTTACGACCCAAGTAGACGGAATAACATCGGCTACTTCAAAGCCCAATCAAGTATCTTTCAACGGCACCATTGTATTGCCTCCCCAACGTCAAGCTACGGTGGCCCTCACTATGGGAGGAGTAGTGAAACACACCTCACTCTTACCAGGGCAACAAGTACGGCAAGGTGCCCTGCTGGCAACACTCGAGAATCCCGACTTCATCGCACTGCAACAAACCTATCTCGACAGCCATGCCCAAGCAGAATATCTGCAGGCCGAATATGAACGGCAAAAAACTCTCTCGACCGAACAAGCCGCTTCGCAAAAGAAGTTTCAACAGAGCAAAGCAGACTATCTGTCAATGAAAAGCAAGCTGGAAGCTACGGCAGCACAGCTTACCCTATTGGGCATCGTCCCGGAAGAGTTGCTGAAAAGCGGCATTCAGCCCTTGCTACAGGTAAAGGCTCCCATCAGTGGTTATATCAGCGATGTGGCGATGAATATCGGTAAATACATCCAACCGGGTGAAGCACTTTGTGAGGTCATCGACAAATCAGCCCCCCTGCTTTGCCTGACAACTTATGAAAAAGACCTGGCAGATATGAAAGTAGGTAGTCCCGTCCAGTTTCGGGTCAACGGTATGGGCAAAACAGTGTTCAAAGCTACCCTGGTCTCCATCGGTCAGAAGGTGGATGAAGTAAGTCGTTCGCTCGAAGTATATGCCCGTATCGATGATGTCAACCAACAGTTTCGTCCCGGCATGTATGTAACGGCGAGAATACAGAAATAATCCGGTGTATTGTCTTATCTTTGTCCCCATGAAACGAATCCGAGCTATATACAACGATAAATACCTCCTATCCACCCTCATCATCTCACTGGCAGTGGCGGTGCTTATCCATTTTCCCGAATCAGTCTCTCTTTTTGACGGATTTGAGAGTCATACCCTTTTTCCCGGGATGAAATTCGCTGATGTAGCCAACGAGATCCTCTTTACCTTTTTGTCATTGCTGATTCTGTTTGCAGTCAACACCCGACTGTTTCATTTCAATCAGACCTCAATGAAAATCACATGGCAAAAAATTATTCTCTCTTTTGTACTAACCTGGATATTAAGCAATTTCCTGGGACAATGCTTTGTATATTTGCACAAGACATTTGATATTCCCGCTATAGATGCCATGGTGCACCACTACCTGCATCCATTACGCGATTTCATTATGTCTAGCCTAGTGACCAGCAGTTGCTATATCATCTACCTGATCCGTCGCCAACAACAAGTAATTGTTGAAAACGAACAATTAAAGGCAGAAAACATACGCAACCAGTTCGAAGTGCTGAAAAACCAACTGAACCCACACATGCTTTTCAATTCGCTCAATACGCTGCGTTCGCTCGTTCGTGAAAATCAAGACCGGGCACAAGATTACATCCAGGAACTGTCACGCGTATTACGATACACATTGCAAGGCAACGAGTCGCAATGCGTCACTCTACGTGAAGAAATGGACTTTGTGTCAGCCTACATCTTTCTCCTTAAAATGCGTTTTGAAGATAATCTGCGATTCGAGATCAATATAACTCATAATTCCGAAGAGTATTTGCTTCCCCCCATGTCCATACAGATGCTGATTGAAAATGCCGTAAAGCATAATGAAATCAGCAACCGCCGTCCTCTTACCATCACAATCGCGACCGATTCGGAAGAAGGACTCCTGGTAAGCAATCCCATACAGTCTAAACTGACAGCTACAACCGGTACCGGCATTGGGCTGGTCAATCTCGACAAACGCTATCGCCTCTTGTTCCGACAAGAAATACAAATCACAGAAGACAGAAACTTCACCGTTCGTATACCCCTCATCCGGAAAGACCTATGAAAGCAATCATCATTGAAGACGAAAAAGCAGCGGTACGAAACCTGACTTCACTACTCGGCGAAGTCTGCCCGCAAATAGAAATCGTAACGGAACTCGACAGTATCGCCGATACCATCGAGTGGTTCACCGATCATTCAATGCCCGATCTGGTATTTATGGATATCCACCTGGCAGATGGGTCGGCATTTGAGATCTTTGAACACGTCCACATCACCTGCCCCATCATTTTCACTACTGCCTATGACGAATATGCCTTACGGGCTTTCAAAGTCAACAGTATCGATTATTTACTGAAACCTATCGGAAGACAGGATATAGAACAGGCATTAGAAAAACTGACCCTGTTCAGTTCCGGCAACTCCAAACCTACCGGTCCGGAAACAAACGAACTTGTGAACCTGATGCGTATGTTAAAAAAGCAGGAAAGCTATAAAACCCATTTCCTGATTCCGATAAAAGGCGATAAACTGCTCCCCGTTTCGGTTGATATGATCCTGTTGTTCTACATCAGAGATTGCCAGGTGAAAGCTGTTCTGACAGACGGAACGGAATATTCATTCCCACAAACCCTCGACGAATTGACCGAATGTCTGGACCCGACACTCTTTTTCCGGGTCAACCGCCAATATCTCCTTTCACGGGAAGCCATCAAGGATATAGACCTCTGGTTCAACAGTCGTCTTTCCATCAATCTTCGTCATTCGGTATCAGGAGAGAAGATTTTAGTTAGTAAAGCACGTGTAGCTGAATTTAAAGAGTGGTTCAGCGTTAAATAATTAAGGAATAAAAAACAAATATTAATGCACGCTTGCAGAATACTCCTACAAGCCGTATCTTTGTAACCCTAATTCTAAATACTCAAATATGGCTTTCACCAACAACGTAATGATTGTGCGCCACAAGTTGCTGGCTAAATTGGTAAATCTCTGGAAAGAGAACAAATTAACGAATGAAATTGACAGACTTCCCATTGAACTGAGCCCTCGCCGTTCACGCCCGCTCGGACGCTGCTGTATCCACAAAGAGCGTGCTGTATACAAATATAAACTTTTCCCGTTGTTGGGTTTCGATATGACAGACGAAACGGACGAGCTCACTCCACTTTCGGAATACGCACGCCAGGCGTTGGAACGTAAAAACAAACAGAAAGAAAATATACTCTGCGTCATCGATGAAGCTTGTTCATCTTGCGTACAGGTTAACTATGAGGTGACCAACCTCTGCCGTGGTTGTGTAGCCCGCAGTTGCTATATGAACTGCCCCAAGGATGCCATCCGTTTCCGAAAAAACGGACAGGCAAAGATTGACCACGACGCTTGTATCAGTTGCGGGAAGTGCCATCAAAGCTGTCCGTACCACGCCATCGTATTCATTCCGGTTCCTTGCGAAGAAGCCTGTCCCGTGAAAGCTATCAGCAAAGACGAGAACGGTATCGAACATATTGATGAGAGCAAATGTATCTACTGTGGCAAGTGCCTCAATGCTTGTCCTTTCGGAGCCATTTTCGAGATTTCCCAGGCTTTTGATGTCCTTGAAGGCATCCGTAGCGGTGAAAAGATGATAGCGATACCTGCTCCCTCTATACTCGGACAATTCAACACATCCATCGAAGCAGTATACGGAGCACTTCGCCAGATGGGATTTGCCGATGTAGTCGAAGTGGCGCAGGGAGCTATGGACACCGTAAGTCACGAAGCTGCCGAACTGAAAGAAAAGCTAGAGGAAGGACAGCCGTTTATGACAACCTCTTGCTGCCCGTCTTACATCGAATTAGTGAACAAGCACATACCGGGAATGAAGCCTTATGTTTCTTCTACGGGATCCCCGATGTATTATGCCGCCCGCATCGCCAAGGAACGCCACCCGGATGCAAAGATCGTGTTTATCGGCCCGTGTGTGGCCAAACGTAAAGAAGCCCGCCGCGATGAATGCGTGGACTACATACTTACTTTTGAGGAAATGGCTTCGATCTTTGAGGGACTGGACATCCAACTTGAACAGACACAGCCATTCTCAGTACTCTATACTTCGGTACGCGAGGCACACGGTTTTGCTCAGGCAGGTGGTGTAATGGGAGCTATTAAGGCCTACTTAGGCGAAGAGGCTAAGAAATTCTCCGCTATCCAGGTCTCGGACCTGAACAAGAAAAACATAGGCTTGCTGCGTGCTGCTGCCAAAACAGGCAAAGCACAAGGACAGTTCATTGAAGTCATGGCCTGCGAAGGCGGATGTATCAGCGGCCCCAGTGCCCATAATGACGCTATCGGTGGACGCCGGCAGTTGAACCAGGAACTGATAAAACGCCGTGAATCATATGAAGAAACTCATAGATAAATTAAGGGAGGAGCGCACCCTCACCTCCGAAGAGTTCGCACACCTGTTGTCGCACTATGATGATGAAGCCTTGGCATACATCAATCAGCAGGCACGGGAAGTAGCGACCGCACACTTCGGACAGGGAGTCTACATACGCGGACTGATCGAAATAAGTAATTATTGCCGGAATAACTGCAACTATTGCGGTATCCGGAAAGACAATTGGCGAGCCGATCGCTACCGACTCAGTAAGGAGATGATTTGGGATTGTTGCGAACATGGCTACAAACTCGGATTCCGCTCATTCGTTCTCCAGGGAGGCGAAGATCCGAAACGGTCGGACAATGATATGGAGGAGATCATTGCGGAAATCCGCCGGCGATATCCCGAATGTGCCATCACGCTGTCTATCGGTGAAAAACCGGCGAAAGCTTACGAACGCTATTTTATGAAAGGCGCCGATCGATATCTGTTACGCCACGAAACATTCAACAGAGGGCATTACTACTGTCTGCACCCCTATGAAATGTCCAACGAAAGACGTATCAAATGCCTTCAGGAACTCAAACGAATCGGTTTCCAGACCGGGACAGGCATCATGGTGGGACCCCCTCACCAAAGAGTGGAATTTCTGATAGAGGATATACGTTTTATTGAAAACTTCCAACCGGAAATGATTGGTATCGGACCTTTTATCCCCCATCAGCGAACCCCATTCTGTGACGAAAAAGCAGGCAGTGTAGAGCTGACCTTGTTACTGCTCTCTATCTTCAGGCTGATGCATCCCAAGGCACTGATCCCTTCGACAACTGCGTTGGCAAGCCTGGCACCGGACGGCAGAATACGGGGTATTCTTGCCGGCGCCAATGTGGTCATGCCCAATCTGTCGCCTATCATTGTAAGAAACAAATATAACCTGTACGACCAGAAAGTAGCTTTCGGTGCCGAAGCGGCCGAAGGACTGGCCTTATTGGAAAAGCAACTGACAGCGGTCGGATATCACATCGACTACAGCCGGGGAGATTATAACAACTAATCAACAAAAGACATGTATAAAGTAGATTCACCTGATGCTGTCGACTTTATTAACCATCAGGAAATTATTGAAACACTGGAGTATGCCCGCGCCCATCGGAATGACCGGGAACTTATCCGAAATTTAATAGAGAAAGCCCGCCTTTGTAAGGGGCTCACCCACCGGGAAGCCGCCATATTGCTGGAATGTGCTGAAGAAGATCTTACTAAAGAGATTTTTCATCTTGCCAAAGAGATCAAGCAAAAATTCTATGGCAACCGCATCGTCATGTTTGCTCCGCTTTACTTATCCAACTATTGTGTCAATGGTTGTGTGTACTGCCCGTATCATCTCAAAAATAAAACCATCATCCGCAAAAAGTTAACTCAGGAAGAGATATGCCGGGAAGTTATTGCCCTGCAAGATATGGGACACAAACGCCTGGCACTCGAAGCCGGTGAAGACCCTGTGCGTAACTCAATCGATTATATACTCGAATCAATCCGTACCATCTACAGTATCCATCATAAAAACGGAGCTATCCGCCGGGTAAACGTGAACATTGCCGCCACTACGGTAGAGAATTATCGCAAGCTGAAAGATGCAGGTATCGGTACATATATCCTCTTTCAAGAGACATATCATAAAGAGAATTACGAACAGCTGCATCCCACCGGACCTAAAAGCAACTATGCCTATCATACCGAGGCCATGGACCGTGCCATGCAAGGAGGAATCGATGATGTAGGCATGGGAGTCCTGTTCGGCCTGAATACATACCGCTATGATTTTGTAGGATTGCTGATGCATGCCGAACACTTGGAAGCCGTTTATGGCGTGGGACCGCATACGATAAGCGTTCCCCGCATCTGCTCGGCCGATGACATAAATGCCGAAGACTTTGAAAATGCCATCTCTGACGAGATCTTCCAAAAGATAGTAGCCGTTATTCGCATCAGCGTACCCTACACAGGCATGATTATTTCCACACGAGAATCGCAAAAGACCCGTGAAAAAGTGCTTGACTTAGGTATTTCGCAGATCAGCGGAGGATCACGGACCAGTGTAGGCGGTTATGCCGAAGCAGAAACTCCGGAAGAGAACTCCGCCCAATTCGATGTCAGCGACACCCGGACACTGGACGAAGTGGTCAACTGGTTACTGAAACTGGGCTATATTCCCAGCTTCTGTACAGCCTGTTATCGTGCCGGACGCACGGGTGACCGGTTTATGTCACTTGTCAAATCGGGACAAATAGCCAACTGCTGTTCCCCTAATGCACTGATAACCTTACAGGAATATCTGGAAGATTATGCCTCGGAAGAGACGAAAGCTCGCGGAGTAGCCATGATAAAGCAAGAAATGCAACATATCCCCAACCCTAAAATCCGAGAACGGGCTTTAGAAAACCTGAAGCAAATTGCGGCAGGAGAAAGGGACTTCAGGTTTTGAAAACGTCGCCCCGCTCCAATCGCCTGCACATTGCCTTGTTTGGTAAACGAAACAGTGGCAAGTCGTCATTGATCAATGCATTGACCAATCAAAACGCCGCTTTGGTATCGGACATCGCCGGTACCACTACCGACCCTGTATATCAACCGATGGAAATACATGGTATCGGTCCGTGTGTATTCATCGATACAGCCGGATTCGACGATGAAGGTGAACTGGGCTCCCTACGTATCGAACGAACCTTACAAGCTGCGGACAAAGCCGACATCGCACTGATGGTTTGTTGCGATACGGAACTTTCCGAAGAGCAACGATGGATAGAGTTACTGAAAGAGAGGAATATCCCCTACCTGTTGGTACTGAATAAAGCCGATCTGTTAGAGAAACCGGATGAAGTCGCCGATAAATTGGAACAACAGACAGGACAACACCCTTTAATTGTCAGTGCCAAAGAAAAAACGGGCATAGACTCAATCCGTCAGTCTATTCTTCATCGGTTACCGGAACTTAACGAGCAACCGGATATTGTGGGAGATTTGGCCAACGAAGGCGATGTGGTACTACTCGTGATGCCACAGGATATACAGGCCCCTAAAGGGCGACTTATCCTGCCACAAGTACAAACACTGCGCGAACTTCTTGACAAAAAATGCATCACCTTGAGCTGCACAACCGACCAGTTGGACAATGCCCTCAAAGTCTTGTCAGCTCCCCCCTCATTAATCATTACCGATTCGCAGGTTTTCAGAACCGTCTACGAAAAGAAACCGCCACAGAGCCGGCTAACCTCCTTCTCGGTATTATTTGCCCGCTACAAGGGAGACATTGACTACTATACCGAAGGAGCGTATATCATCGACCAACTGACAGAAAATTCCCGGGTCCTGATAGCCGAAGCCTGTACTCATGCTCCACTGTCCGAAGACATCGGCAGAGTGAAACTTCCACGAATGTTGCGCAAACGTATCGGAGAGCAACTGCATATCGACATTGTTTCCGGAAATGATTTTCCTAAGGACCTGAATTGCTACGACCTGATTATTCATTGCGGAGCCTGCATGTTCAATCGCAAACATGTCCTGAATCGGATAGTCAAAGCTAAAGCACAAGGTGTCCCAATGACTAACTATGGAATAGTTATCGCATATATCAATGGCATTCCTTTCCACTGACAACAAACGCCTTATGAGACACGATCGTATTTCATAAGGCGTTTATGCTCCTGTCATCTAATGAAACCAAAAACTTGAAATTTATTCAAAGAGTTTGATATAATAAAACAGTTAATAATATTATTTTATCTTATATATGATGAAAATCGGATTTTCATTGGCATTTCTTTTTTGCAATTCTTGTGGTACAGTAATTTGAGTTTGTTCTTTAAATGTTTCTATCTCATAAGGTGTAACAACCTGTACCAAATTATTTCCTAAGACACGTCCCCATACCGGGAACCGGTTATGCCCCTTACTACCTACCATACCTAACTGCATATTGATATCAGCCAAGTTATAAGCACTTGTCTCAGGGATATCACACTGCTCCACAACAGTTTCTCCACTGTGTTTGTCCACCGAAGCCACATAATACTTCTCATTCAGCATCATGCGCAGATAAAAACGGCGAGGCGTCTCAAAAATATCACTTACAAAAATATCACCGTTAGCAGGGAATCTTTTAATATCGCGAATATTGAGCCCACGAATAACCTCTTCATCCGAATTGCTTAGACCGGCCACTAAAACAGGCTGTATGGTGTCTGCCGACAAACGGTAAATGGTATCATTGCTAGCTGTTTTAAACAAGACTGACGCCTGCTTCCCATCCGAAGGTGAACCCATTACTCCAAAAGTAAAGCCTGAATCTTCACGGGGTACCAACGGCGAATAGAAATCGTTTTTGGTAATTATCGCCTCACCGTCCTCTTGAAATACCCCAATACCAAAACTACCGTTCTGAAACGGCATAAGAGGCATAGCGATGGCACCAATGCGCTTGTTACCAAGGTGATGAGCATAAATAATGGGAGAATTTACAGGCAGGTCTTCCACAAACGTGCCTTCCAATGTATATATGCCAACCTTATTGCCGATAACATAGAAACGATTATCAGCCTCATCAGCCTGTATAAAACCTATCATACCATTAAAGTCATCGGGACCTTGGCCTTGGCGAAGGAATGTACGCAAAAAGTGTCCTTGACGATCGAACAGTACGATACGGGCTTCCTTGCCCACCAATACATAAATGTATTTGCTTGTGATGGCAAAGTCTACCACACCGTCTATCAATGAGGCATCATCATTGGTCATTTCCAAAGGGATATATTCAACTGACTCTATCTCATCAGCAATAGACAAAGTTGCCGGCGAATTAAGTGCATCACGAACGGAAGCGGTTAACAGACCTGTTTGGTCGACTTGATTTAAATTACAAGATGCCAAAACAAATGCGCCAATGGCAACCATGAAAAAAGACTTTGTGTTCATCATGTTTTAAAGTTATATTTTGGTCAAAGATACAGAACATTTGTTATTTACCATTTCTTTTTCCGGATATTTTTCCATGAATCCACAAAACATATAAAGCTGAAATTCCTATGTTTGTAATGAAAAAAAGATCACTGTCCAAAAATATTATAACTAAAAAAATCTTTTACTTTTACTTATATTTCTCCGGAATCTTCCTCTCGATGATGGCATCAAATACCCGTGACAACTCTTTAATAACCAAAAAACATTTCTGTCACTTGAAAATTGGGTAATATAATTAGGCTGTGAATGTCAAATGATAACATTCACAGCCTATCACTATCCAACTAACTTTCAGTAGGATATATTACCTAAAATATATAGTTCCGGTTCTAATAAAACCGGCTATTCACTTTCTCTATAGAACAATACCTCTGTCAGTATTGAAAATCTTCCCCTTTGACGTACACCCGGTAATCTTTTATCATGCCGGGATATCCCTTTTCGGCACGGGGCAAATAGCGGAAACCGGTTACGGTATAGTCTCCACCCAGATCGATGACTAATTGATGAGGATAAGCATCTTTAGCCACCGTCATCCAGTAAGTGGATTCCTGAAGGTCGAACACTTTATCTCCCGTACAGTTACCGCTACGTGTCTCTTCGCTGTCGGCATAGCGTATTCTCCACTTTTCACGTGAAATTGGCTTACCGTCGGCACCCAGTACATCGAGTTCGGCGATGGCTGCTATCTTCTTTCCTTTTTGTGCCGAAAGGGCCTCAAGGCAGAAATAACGACCGGTACTCTGACGATCAAAGCAAACTTCCTGCCATCCGTTGCCCGGAACAAACGTACCTTCGGCAACGGGAGTTTCCCGACTCAAGTCCAGTTGTTCACCCTCTTTGCGATGGGTAGAAGCCCCTTCATTGCGTAACCAATCCAAGATGGGCTTCTTCAGTCCGCGGATAGATGCTTTCTCAGGGCCTTTCAAATCAAGAACAATAATTTCATTTTCTCCCTCTTTGAGCCAACAACCGGGCATGAAGAGTGTCTGCTGCGGACCAATCTCCCAGAAACGTCCGATAGCAAGGCCGTTAACCCATACCATACCTTTACCCCAAGTACTCATATCAAGGAACGTATCGCCAACTTTATCCAAACGGAAGATAGTCCTATAATACGCAGGCATAGTCTGAGCTGTCCCATTTTTATATCTTTTATCTTGCACAAACGAATAATCCACCGGAAAACTATAAACCGTCCAATTCTTTAACTCTGCAGATTGCTTTCCACGGACAAGTTCTACTTTCTCAGTGATACCTTTGCGATCGTGAATCGACTCATCAAAGTTAACGCGTCCCATAGCTTCTACCAGGATGTCGATACGCGTTCCTTTCTTCAAAGCCGGCAGTTGCAAGACAAATTCACCACGACGACGGTCCAGACGAGCCAACAATTTACCATCGGCAAAAACTTGTGCCCAATCATGTACTTCTGTGATCTTCATCGTAGTGCCATTTTCGACAGGCTCCTGCAAAGTAGTCCGATACAAAATCGTTCCCCACCCCTGATCAAAAGCCTCCATCGGTTGTATATCCATACTCTCTTTAGCCTCGGGCAAATTGGAAAAGAGAGGAGCAATCTGAGTAAACTCCACTTCAGGTATCTCAATCACCGGAAAAGCTTCGGGAATCTCAGGCAATTGTTCTCCTGCAGGCAGATAATTTCTCAGCAGATCACGAAGCTGGAAATATTTGTCCGTAGTCCATCCCGGCTCACTGATAGGCGCATCGTAATCGTAAGAACTACACATAGCGGAGTAAGACGGATTGTTGGCACCACCCCAATGCCCGAAAGTAGTACCTCCATGGGCCATATAGAGACTGAATGAAATATTACGGTCAAGCATATCTTTGATACCCTGCACCATGCTTTTGGCAGGACGGGTCTCATGCTTGCGTCCCCAATGATCAAACCATCCACTCCAGAACTCACTACACATTAATGGAGTCTCCGGACGAGCCTCTCTGAGACGCTTGAACTGCTGTTCAATGTTGGCTCCCGTACCAAAATTGATAGTCCAGAGCAAATCGTCCAATCCATTCCGATCAAAGGTACTGCTCCAGTCACATTGAAAAAGAGGAACTTCGGTAAACCCGGCACTTTTCACTATATCACGAATAGCCGAAACATAGGGTTTGTCAACTGCATAAGCACCATATTCATTTTCTACCTGCACCATGATAATGTTTCCTCCGCGAGTAATTTGCAAAGGTGCAAGCTGTTTTCCGACTTCTTTCATAAAGATTGCAGTGCGCTCCATAAAATAAGGATCGAGTGTACGAAGTACAATATCTTTCTTCTTCAGTAACCACCAAGGAAGTCCGCCCATCTCCCATTCGGCACAAACATAAGGACCCGGGCGTACAATCACATACATCCCATGCTTCTGAGCCAGGCGGCAAAAAGCGGCTATATCATTTTGTCCGGTAAAGTCAAACTGTCCCTCAGTCTGTTCATGGATGTTCCAAAATACATAAAGACAAATCGTATTCATCCCCAATGCCTTACACATCTCGATACGATGCTCCCAGTAAGGAGCCGGAATACGGGTATAATGCAACTCGGCAGCCTTAACCGTAAAAGGCTTGCCATTCAAAAGGAAAGTGCTCTTCCCGATTGTGAAATTTTGTGCTGCAACAGGCAACGAAAAAATCAAAATGAGAAGCAGAATCAGTTTTTTCATGTTCTTATTAAATTGTTTTGAGTTTTTGAGTCGTCTCACTAAAGCCTCCTTTCTTCAAAGAAAGACAGTGTTTCCGATATCCGACAAGGGTTTCTCCCATGATATTTCCGAAAACAGAAGGTACAAAGAAACGGGAAATATTATTTCGAAAAAATAGACTTTGTTAAAAAAAAGATGGATTATATTATGATAAAAAAAGGCTGCATCGTTACCAATACAGCCTTTCGTATATTTATTAAATGACTTACTTAGCCAATTCGTTGATTACGTTCATAATCTTCTGCCCGATCTCCTCAGCAGCCTCCATAGTCGATGCTTCGCTATATATACGGATGATCGGTTCGGTATTACTCTTACGCAAGTGTACCCACTTATCGGCAAAGTCAATTTTCACACCGTCAATATCATTGATCTCTTCATTCTTATAGATATCTTTCACTTTAGCAAGAATGGCATCTACATCGATTTCCGGAGTCAGATCGACACGGTTCTTGGCAATGAAATAAGGAGGATAAGTTGCACGCAACTCACTAACCTTCTTACCTTCGTGTGCCAAATGGCTAAGGAATAATGCGATACCTACCAAAGCATCACGTCCGTAGTGACTGGCTGGATAAATCACTCCACCGTTTCCTTCACCACCGATCACGGCATTTGTTGCTTTCATCTTGGTCACTACATTTACTTCGCCTACAGCAGAAGCATTGTATTCCATACCATATTTGCGGGTTACGTCGCGCAAAGCACGGGTAGAACTCAGATTGGATACAGTATTGCCCGGAGTATGTTTCAATACATAGTCTGCCACCGTAACCAGTGTATATTCTTCACCATACATCACACCGTTTTCGCAGATCATCGCCAAACGGTCTACGTCCGGGTCAACGACAAACGCTACATCAGCTTTTCCACCCTTCATCAGGTTCATGATATCTCCCAGATTTTTTTCCAACGGTTCCGGATTGTGGGCAAAGTTTCCGGTCGGTTCACAATAGAGTTTTTCGACGTGTTTCACCCCCAGACGTTCCAACAATTCGGGCAGGATGATACCTCCTACAGAGTTCACACAGTCGATAGCCACTGTGAAATCAGCTTTTTTGATAGCCTCAACGTCTACCAAATCGAGTGCCAATACACTGTCGATATGTTTTTTATTATAGGTCAAGTCTTTGCGATAAGATCCCAAATGATCGACATCCGCATAATCGAACTCCTCGGCAGCAGCAATACGAAGTACTTCTTGCCCTTCGGCTGCATTCAGGAATTCTCCATGCTCATTCAGCAATTTCAATGCATTCCATTGTTTTGGGTTATGTGATGCAGTCAGAATGATACCGCCACAAGCCCCTTCCATTGTAACAGCCAGTTCGGTTGTCGGAGTAGAAGCAAGATCGATATCAACTACGTCCCAGCCCATACCCATCAAGGTACCGACTACGACATTCTTTACCATCTCACCGGAAATGCGGGCATCACGGCCCACTACTATCTTGTTACTTTTTGATTTGCATGTTTTGCGAATCAAAGTGGCATAAGCCGACGTGAATTTTACAATGTCAAGCGGGTTCAGTCCTTCGCCTGCGCCTCCGCCAATGGTTCCACGGATACCAGAGATAGATTTGATTAGAGTCATAGGTTGTTGTTTTAGAAAATTGGTTATTTAGTAGTTTTAGTTCAATGCTTTCTGAAATTTACGAATATCGTAGAAATAGGGGTTTACATATTGGTTTGCACTCTGATGTCCCATCTTCGAAGGTACAATCATTCTCACATGGGCATAATTGGTAACATACTTTAAAGCAAGCAGCCATCCGGGAGGAACATCCGTCGTACCATATTTGGCATACATCGACCCCTCTGTAAATACACCGGCTACTGAAGTACCGTTATCCACATAACGGAAAACGTCCGGATAAGTATAGTAATTCGGATAATTTTCGAAACCGGGAAGCACCACATTGAAGCAAGTGGTATCGTTCGCCTTGATGTCGTGCTCTACAAAGCGTACGGCTACAATATTGTTATTCTTGATAGAGTCATTTTCCGGTTTATCGGTAACTATACCCTTATCCACAATTTGCATGTAGACTCCGTTTGAGAAAGCCACGTATTCGTTCTTGGTCGTATCCGTTTTATATCCGTTTGCTTCAAAGTCACTCTCGGAAATAGTCTGGATATTGTATTTTTTAATAAAGGCGTTTACTGCGTCTTTCTCTTCATCCAGCATTTCAGCATAAGTCTTCGAATTGTCGCAAGCCTGGAACATATATCCAAAGGCTAACAAGGAAAAAAATAACAATAGAAGTTTTTTCATTTCTGTATCTTAAGTATATTCCGTACAAATGTATTTTAAATTAGTCGAATCTTTAGATTTAAAAGCAGAAAGTTCAAGTCTTTTAACCTTTGACTTTCAACTTTTAACGGAAGAGCGATGAGCCAACCGTCAACTTACCTCTTTATTCTTTCAAAAGTGGTTTATATTTCTCCAATGCTTGTTCAAACACTTTTACAGCCTCTTCCATAGTACCGTAAAATTCCCCTCCGGACGCATTGAGATGCCCGCCGCCATTGAAAAATTCCGCAGCTAACCGATTACAAGGAAACTTACCTACTGAACGGAGAGAAATCTTAATCATTTTCTTTTCAGTGTCCTCACGTAGAAAACAAGAAAAACAGACATTCTTGATAGACAGAGGTATGTTGACAAACCCCTCGCTATCCCCTTTGATATAATCAAATTTGCCCTGTTCTTCCTTTGTCAGTGAAATAAGGGCGGAATTGTAATCTTTATACACCTTCATATTCGATAACACATATCCCATCAGACGCAAACGGCTTTCGGAATAAGTATTGTAGACTTTCCGGTAAATATCATCTTTATCGATTCCTTTTGAGAGTAACTCGCTGATGATGAAATATATTTCACGATTATTAGAGTTATAAGTGAACCCTCCGGTATCTGTCATCATGCCCGTATAGATACATTCGGCTCCTTCTTTGGAGATATCACTAAAATATCCCATCCGGCAAATCAATCGAAACACCAGTTCGGAAGTAGAGGAAATCTCAGGATGTGAAATGGTGATTCTGCAAAAATCTTCAGGATAAAGATGGTGGTCTATCATTATTTTGCGCCCCGGTGAAGCGGCCACTATATCACTCATTTCATCAATACGCTTCAGCGCATTAAAGTCAAGACAACAAATGACATCTGCCTCCATAATCAGCTTGTCGGCAAATTCCTGGTAACGGTCATACAGCAAAATATCCTTACTACCCGGCATCCATTTCAAAAAATCGGGAAAAGCATTGGGGACAATCACATTGACAATTTTATCTTGAGAATCCAAAAAATGATACAATCCCAATGATGAACCAATGGCATCTCCATCAGGTGACACATGAGATACAATTACTATTTTGTCAGCCCGTTCAAACCATTTGGTAAAATGATCAATATGAGCCTGAGCAATCACTTTAGTCAGCATAACTTGTTTGTATAAATATTGAGTTGGCAAAAATACGATAAATCTCTGGAATAACCTCGAAAAACGGGAGAAATGGCACTAAATGGCTTAATATCAATACAGTTAGGGTGTCAGATGATGCCAAGCCTAAAATGCTTAAAAAGCAAAGAAAAGCAGAACTAAGCAGGAGAACGGTTTGCAAATCATTACCCGCTGAAAGGTGATTTTTAACACATGGCACTGATATTTTCTCCGTATGGCTGTAATTGGCTTACATGGTCTAACTCGTTGATATATAACTTTGCAAACAAAAAAACGAGTATGGCAAGAAGTACATTCAAAGTGCTGTTCTACGTGAACGGCAGCAAGGAGAAAGACGGCATTGTCCCCATCATGGGACGGGTCACAATCAACGGGACTGTGGCGCAGTTCAGTTGCAAACGGAACATTCTGAAAACGCTTTGGGATGCGAAAGGCAACCGAGCCAAAGGCAAGAGCGTTGAAGCACGAAACATCAACCACGCTTTGGACAATATCAAGGCGCAAATCATCAAGCACTACCAACGCATATCAGACCGTGAGGCATACGTTACGGCTGAAATGGTGCGCAACGCCTATCAGGGTATCGGCAGCGAGTATGAAACCCTGTTGAAAGCGTTTGACAAGGAGAATGGGACTTTCAAGAAACGTGTGGGCAAAGACAGGGTGCTGGCAACCTATCAATCACGAGTTCGGGCAAGAAACCATGTAGCCGCATTTATCAAGTCGTTCTACAGGCGCAGCGATATGTCGATGTTGGAACTTACCCCCGACTTCATCAAGGAATTTGCCGCCTACCTCTCAACGGAAGCAGGATTGCAGAACGGTTCGATATGGGCAAACTGCATGTGGCTGAAAGGTGTGGTCATGAAAGCGCACTATAACGGGTTGATACCACGCAATCCTTTCGCACAGTTCCACATCAGCCCGAATGTAAAGGAACGGGAATATCTGACGGAAGATGAACTGAAAGCGGTGATGACACACGAGTTTGCAGACAGTAAACTCGCATATATCCGTGACATTTTCGTCTTTGCCAGCTTCACCGCCCTTTCGTTCGTGGATATTCAGGAACTGACCTATGATGATATAGTGGAGGTGAACGGTGAGAAATGGATATTGTCGAAGCGACACAAGACCAAAGTACCGTATCAAGTGAAACTGTTGGATATTCCGTTGAAGATTATCGAGCGTTACAAATCGCAGCAGGAAAACAACCTCGTTTTTCCCAATCTCAACTATTGGTCGGTATGCAAACCGTTGAAAAAGATGATAAGAGAATGTGGCATAACCAAGTCAATATCATTTCATTGCAGTCGGCATGGCTTCGCAACGCTGGCTCTGAGTAAGGGTATGCCAATCGAAAGCGTAAGCCGAGTTTTAGGACATACGAATATCGTTACGACCCAGCTCTACGCAAAGATAACCATACAGAAGATAGATGACGACCTCACGAAATTCGGGAACAAACTCAATCAGTCGTTTAACAACATATCAATGGGATGAATATGAAAAGAGGTATCATAACAATGGGTGAATCCGGCAACATCATTATGCCGGAGAATGTTTCCGACATTTGGATGAACGAGCCTGAATTGGTGGAACTGTTCGGGGTGATAGCCCCGACACTCCGTGCCGCCATCAGAGCTGTGTATAAAAGCGGTGTCCTGAAAGAACACGAGACGCAGAAGTATGTGCAGTTGGAGAACGGCTATCATGCTGATGTATTCAGTTTCCCGATGGTGGTCGCACTTGCTTTCCGTATCAATACTTTCAGTGCGGAACAAGTGCGCAATGCCATTCTTGAAAGGGTGTACTTGCGAAAAGAAAAAATAAACATCTTCTTTTCGCTGGGTGTGAATAGTCTGGAAATATCTAAGTATCAAGCATAAAGCCTATCAACATGACGACATGAAGTAATGAACTCATTGCGTATTCCCATTGCCAACAATCTATTCATATGGATAAATAAATGGGGGTATTGCCATTCATGTGAATGAATACGATAAGTCCGAAGAAACAGCCGTTGAAGTGGCACTTCTTCGGGCTTTTCTATTTCCCTCCGAGCCAAATACAAGAAAAATTATACGTGACTCATACGTGAGTCATATATCCGTCTTGTACGAATTGCCGAGTTTTGCACTGATTAAACTAAAATGAAGTGCTTATGAAACAAGAAAACATCGCAAAGGAGGAGTTTATCCGAGTGGGTACGACCCTCTACAAGTTGGTAGACCAACCCCGTCTGAACGGCGGCTATGTGAAGAAACGCATCGTGTGGAACAACGAGACGCTCCGGCAGGATTACGGCAAGCACTATCTCGCCACCGTGCCGAAGTATGACGGCTTCTGCACCGTACCCGAACACGTCAATTATCAGCCCGTGGTCGGCAAGTTCCTCAACCTCTATGAGCCGATAACCCACCAACCGCAAGAGGGAGATTTTCCCTCTATCCGTTCGTTGGTGGAACACATCTTCGGGGAGCAATACGAGTTGGGGATGGACTATCTGCAACTGCTCTATCTGCAACCCATACAGAAGTTGCCCATTCTGCTGTTGGTATCGGAGGAACGCAACACAGGCAAAAGCACATTTCTGAACTTTCTGAAAGCCCTGTTTCAGAACAACGTGACATTCAACACCAACGAGGATTTTCGCAGCCAGTTCAATTCCGACTGGGCGGGAAAACTCCTTATCGTGGTGGACGAGGTACTGCTAAGCCGCAGGGAGGACAGCGAGCGGTTGAAGAATCTGAGCACCACACTCTCCTACAAGGTGGAAGCCAAAGGCAAAGACCGTGACGAAATAGCCTTCTTCGCCAAGTTCGTGCTGTGTTCCAACAACGAGTATCTGCCTGTCATCATTGATGTGGGTGAAACACGCTATTGGGTACGCAAGATAGACCGCTTGCAGTTGGATGATACCGACTTCCTGCAAAAGCTGAAAGCGGAGATACCTGCTTTCCTTTACCATTTGCAGCACAGGAAGCTATCCACCGAAAAGAAAAGCCGTATGTGGTTCGCTCCATCGTTGTTGCATACCGAAGCCTTGCAACGCATTATCCGCTGCAACCGAAACAGACTGGAGATAGAGATGCACGAACTTATCCTTGACATCATGGACAGGGTAGGAACGGACACTTTCTCGTTCTGCCCCGATGACATCCTCATCCTGTTGGTAAACTCGCATGTCAAGGCGGAGAGGCATCAGGTGCGGAGGGTATTGCAGGAGCGTTGGAAGCTGAAACCAGCCCACAACACCCTCACCTATACCACCTATCAGGTGGACTACACGAGAGAGTGCCGCTATGCGCCCAAGCGTACGACAGGACGGTTCTACTCCGTGACAAGAGAGTTTTTGGAAACACTATGATTCTTTTTTGATGAATTGATGAATAAGAATATAACAGCATTGAATATCAGTAGAATATACCATCATCAAATCTTAATCAAGAATAAGATACTGATGAAAAGAGAAAACAGTACGGACAGACCATGCCGACATCGCAAATGATGATTTTCTCTTTTCGCAAGCAATTTGATGAATGTGTGATGAGGGTTTATAATGTTATACATCAATAGGTTAAATATAAAAATCATCAAAACATCGTTTTATCAACCATCATCAAATCCGTAGGAATATACATTATGACCATACAAGAAGCAAAACAAATCAACATCGCAGGCTATCTGCAAAGTCTGGGCTATTCGCCCGTGAAACAGCAAGGCGAAAGCCTATGGTACAAATCACCTTTCCGGCAGGAAACGGAAGCGTCATTCAAAGTGAACACTAACCGCAACCTGTGGTTCGACTATGGACTGGGCAAGGGCGGCAACATCATCGCACTGGCGCAGGAACTCTATTTCTCCGACCATGTGCCTTATCTGCTCCGTAAGATAGCGGAACAGGCTCCGCACATCCGTCCCGTTTCCTTCTTTTTTCGCCAACAGCCATCCGAACCATCCTTCCAACAGTTAGAGGTCAGGGAACTCACGCATCCGGCATTGCTCCGCTACTTGCAGGAACGTGGGATTGACACCGCACTGGCAAAACCGGAGTGCAAGGAACTGCACTTCATCCATAACAGCAAACCTTATTTCGCCATCGGCTTCCCGAATGTGGCAGGAGGGTTTGAAGTGCGCAACCAATTTTTCAAGGGATGCATCGCACCGAAAGACATCAGCCACATCCGGCAGTCGGGAGAACCGAGGGAGAAATGTCTGGTATTCGAGGGCATGACGGACTATCTCTCTTTCCTCACGTTGAGGAAAAGGAACTGCCCGACCATGCCCAATCTTGACGGGCAGGATTATGTCATTCTCAACTCCACCACCAACGTGCCGAAAGCCCTTGACGTGCTGCACGGGTACGGGCGCATCCATTGTCTGCTTGACAATGACGAGGCAGGAAGAAAAGCATACCAAGAGCTGGCAATCGAATTTGACGGATGCATCCGGGACTTCTCCCACAACTATCACGGGCATAAAGACCTGAACGATTTTCTGTGCGGCAAGCGGCAGAATTTAACCGTTAATCCACCGCCCCGAAACATCGTTAAGCCGAAGAAAAAAGGGTTCGGATTATAAAGCATCAAACGAGAAAAAACGGGAGTTGCTCAAAATTGATTCGGTTAGAATCGTGGGGTAGCAAGTTTGTGTTTCGGGACACCCGAAACCGCTTGCCACCCGTCCCCCGAATATCAGAGAGCGGCATCCCGTTGGTTTATTCATTAACTATACTGACAATACTTAGAAATGGAATATAAGGAAGACAAGAAACGTAACAAAGGCGGTCGCCCTAAGAAAGGGGCAACCGAGAAACTGACATACCGTGTGGCGGTGAAGCTGGCGGCTGCCGACTACTTCCGTCTGATGACACGGGCGTATGAAGCCGGAGTGTCATCAAGCGAATACATGAGGGAGTGTTTCCGAAACGGTCATGTGAAAGGACGGATGTCGGAGGAACATGCCGCCCATGTGCGGAATCTGTGTGGCATGGCTAACAACCTGAACCAGCTTGCACGCAGGGCAAATGCAGGGGGCTTCTATGAGGAACGTGATGACTGCAAGGTGGTAGTGGCAAGAATCCATGAACTTCTAAACAGGATTGGGATATGATGGCGAAAATCGTATACGGCAGCAATTTCAAGGGTGTGGTGGACTACATCCTTGACAAGGACAAGGGAGTGCAGAAACTCATATCCGATGGCTTGTTTATGGAAAACAAGGATACCATCGCAATGAGTTTCAACATCCAGTCGCAGATGAACGGAAAGGTGGCGAAGCCTGTCGGACACATCGCCCTGAGTTTCTCCAGAGAGGACGAGCCACGTCTGACGAACCATGTCATGGCAGGGATAGCACTTGAATATATGGAAAGAATGGGCATCCGTGACACGCAGTTCTTCATCGCCCGCCACTTTGACAAGGAGCATCCGCACGTGCATATCGCCTTCAACCGCATCGGCAATGACGGCAGGACAATATCGGACAGGAACGAGCGGTTGCGCAGCACCCGTATCTGCAAGGAGCTTACCTTGAAATACGGTCTGCACATGGCTGGCGGCAAGGAAAATGTCAAGCGCAACCGGCTGAAAGAGCCGGACAGGACGAAGTACAGGCTGTACGACATACTGAAAACGGAAGTCGGCAGGTGCGGCAACTGGGACGTGCTTGTCGCCAACCTGCACCGTCAAGGTGTGGAAGTCCGCTTCAAACACAAAGGGCAGACAAATGAGGTGCAGGGCGTGGTCTTCACCATGAATGGCTACCACTTCAACGGCTCCAAAGTGGACAGGCGTTTCAGTTATTCCAAGATTGATGCAGCCTTGCAGCGCAACAGGAACGAGGAACGCATGAACCTGAAGCCGAAAATTTATACAGTGGATACGCCAAGCACAACATCTGACACTGCAAGAGGTGAACTTTTCAACGGCTCATTGGGATTGTTGAACGGTAACGGTTCATCCTGTAACGCTGCCGATGCGGAAGCCAATCAGGAGATGGCGGAGATATTGCGCAGGAAGAAGAAACGCAGACGAGGGATGAGGTTGTAAAGATTTTGACCGTCAGTACAATATTGTGCTGACGGTCAAATGTTGAACTTAAATTTCTGCAATGGCATTTTCTACCATCAAAGTAGCTTGTTGCAGTAACGTTTTACTCTCTTTTCGTAGAGCAAAGCTTTGTTTTAGCATTTCTGACAGTCTTATTTGTTCCTGCATCGGTAAAATAGGAATAACTACTTTTTCTATTTCCGATGGCTTCCAATGCTGTATAATAGAGCCTCCGGCATCTCTTTCTGCTTGCAATTTAACTACAACAGAATTAATTACCAAAGTCAAATAGTCCGGCAAGACCTCTTTATCTGTAACAGTCAAATGAATAATAGCACCGGATGTAATGACATCCATTTGCTCCTCTACTTTATAGGCTATGCCTACACTACCATCTTTTGAAAGCAAGATAGTATCTTTTTTAGGACGTATTGTTTCCTTAAAAGTGAAACTATCCAAGTAAATTGCAGGTTCTGACAACCCAAATTTAGAGAGGTCTGCCACTCTAATAAAAGGAATGCCATTGTCTTTGTAAGCGTCACTGCCTGGTTCTATTGATTTGGATAGTGTTGCTATCTGTTTTATTGTCTTTATCTTAAACTTATTTAGTTCATTGAAAAGATAATCGAATTTAGGTTGATAGTATTCTGCATCTAATCTACCACTTAATAGAAAACTATTGGATAGTGCTTTATGCCCATATACTGTTTGCGATTGAACTTTTACCGTTTCTGTAAAGCCAATCTCTCTGTACAATAACCATAAAGCAAAATTCCATTTTCTTGATGATTGTCTGATTAAATTGTTGTAAATCAACAATTTACCCCCCCCGTTTTCTATTACAGATTCAATGGTAAGTTTCGCGTTTTCAAGTAGTTGCATAGCCTCAGCACGCAATTCAAAACTCTTGCGGACATGCTTGGCTATCTCATCCTGAATCTCCTGTCGAATGATAGGCATAGGAATTTTTTCCAATTCAGATTTGCTTATGGCTGTCAATATTGTACCCGAACAGCCTTTCTTCATAAGATTTTGGATAAGTTGAGACTTAAACAACGTAAGCAATGTTTCAGGATTAAGCACAGGTGATTGTAGTACATAGAATCCTGTGGAACATAATGCGTTATTGTATTCGTTTGTAATTAGCGCACAACTATCAAGCGAGCCTTCTACGGAAGACACAACAACGTCTCCGCTATGAACAATTCTCCTTGCACGGGTAGGCAAATTCTCTCCTAATTGTTCGTCATAACCTGTCACTTCACCAGACTTGCCGATATTGGCAAGTTCGATGTATTTGTATTTCACTCCATCTTCGGGAGCATAATTTGTATCTTTAATTTCACATAAATCGCCTATCAACCCATAACCATCTGGGTATAGCTGTACAAGGCGTACATAATCTTCATACTTTGGCAAGTAGTATTCAGAATCGAAACGCCCTGTTTCAAGGAATGACTCTTTTAAGGTCTTTACATTGCATGCGTTCGGATTGGCCGCAAATTCTGTCATACCCAAACATTCCAACAGATAGGCTTCGGCTGAAGTGTAAAGCTGTTGAGATATAATCCGTTTTTTGTTGGCTTCTTGAAGATTTTTTGCTATATGTTTTTGAATACCCATTTCAAGTATGGGAATATCCATACATTTTACTTCTTCAGGATTTACATTAGTCTGATTTATAGATTGACGTGCGCGCCTTTTTATATCCCACACACCATATTTAGTATTCAGGTATGTTGTTAGATATTCAGGAAGTAGTAAATCTGTATTGGGAATAAATCTTACAAGATAAGATGCAAACACCCTATCAATATCATCGTTCTGATAATATATACCTGTTCGACCAACCCATTCAAAAGAGTTTGTTCGATTGAATATAACATCCCCATCTCTAAGTTTGAATGTATCAAGTTCTTCTTGCGTTATGTCTGCACTTTTATTTACGTTTGAATCACAAAGAAGATTGTGTATTTCGTTCATCCGATAAATAGGATAACCTATTCCTTCTTCATTCATAGCTATTGAAATACCATATTGAGAAGAAACAAGGCAATCACCAATCTTCTTATATTTTAAATTTGGATTTATTATCGGTGCCTTAGTGTAAAATCCACTATCAATTCTATAGTCTTTGTTCTCTATACATGATTTTAGTCGTATTTCTTTTGCTTCAAGCCCCTCCAACAAAGCTCTATATTTTACTTCGTCAAAGGGGCATCCGCGAAAAAAGAGAGATGCTCTTTCTTTGCGAACTCTGCAAATGCTTCTGCAATTCCGTCTTGTGTCAAACCATCATGATTGAAAAGGTCATGCTTGACAATTAGGTGCCCGTGGCTATCAAGCAGGGGAATATTTTCTCCATTCTCGCCAGTCGTATTACGATAGATTTTATCACCGCTATTATCTTTGCTTGGTTCTTGCATTGTAGCAAAGAAGATGTTATAATCATCCACTTTGGGGCATAGTACCTCATCCCATTTTTGAACGAAAAGGACGCTTGTCTTTGTGCCAGTATGCGGTTTGAATACATTGCCATGCAGTCCGACGACAGCTAAAATGCGGCAACGGTCAGCAATGTACTCTCGCAATGATTTGTCGCTACTGTTATTGAAACGTCCTTGCGGCAACACAATAGCCATTCTTCCGCCGGGTTTCAGGAAGTCTATGTTACGTTCAACAAATAAGATGTCACGGCTCATATTAGTTGCCTGTTTCAATTTGGTCTTGCGGAATGTACCATCACTCATTTGATAAACAGTTTCGCCATTGTTGCTCAATGCTTCAGGAAAAGTTGGTTCTCCTGCTAACACAGTAGTATCTCGTGGCGCATTTTTGAGTTTTTCCAATGAAACCGTCCTACTCAAGTCATACTTTGCAAGTATTCTGCTCTCCTTTACATCTCCTGCAAACGGGGGATTAGCCATGATTATATCAAAGTTGAAATCACGGTTGCTGCTTTTGTCAACACGCAACCTTTTCAGTTTTTTCCAACCTTCGGAATAGGTATCGCTCCAATTTTCATCCTTGACCATTTCGTCCCATCGCTCATAATCGAGTGTATTGAGGTGCATCACATTCGTTTGTCCGTCACCTGCAATCAGATTGAGAGTGCGAGCTACACGCACAGCTTTCTCGTCAAAGTCAATAGCAAAAACATTATTCTGTACATAATCTGTACATTCGGCAGGTTTTTCTTCCAATGTGAATAGATGGCTACGGCTCAATCCTTTAGATTTCAGAATGTTTTCCCAAACATGAAAAATCGTATGAACAAGGGAAGCCGCAACTGCCTGCCGCAGTATCAATCATCTTTTCATCAGCTTTGGGATTAAGCATCTTCACGCACATATCAATCACATAACGAGGTGTAAAATACTGACCCTTTTCGCCCTTGCTGCTTTTGTTGATAAGATATTCAAAGGCTTCATCCACCACGTCAAGATTTGAATTGAATAGTTTTACGTCTTGTAACGAAGCTACACAAACTGACAGGTGCGATGGTGTGAGCAGAAGTTTGGCGTCATCGGTAAATACGCCCTGCCATTTGTCTTTTGCCTTGTCAAACAGTGTTTGTAGTTTATCTTTCAGTTCTGTTTCAGTATCGCCATAGTTGCGGAACTCCAAGTTGCGGTCAGGCTTGCGTCCGCTTTCCATTTCATCAAACAGTTTGGTGAAGATAAGTTTGAACACTTCCTCAAACACATCCACACCTGCACCTGCCAATACCTCGTCTTCCATTTCAAGAATGAGGTCTTTAAGGGACTTGCGCTCATTTACCAACTTATCTTTCTTGATAAGGTCGGCTATCTTCCAACGCTCGGAGAGAATGTCGGATAGTTTTTGGTCTGCACGAGGTATACCGCTCAAATCTTCAAAATAATTCGGGTCTTTTCGGTGATAGTAAGAAATCTGACGACCGTTGCTCCATACTCCGATTGGAGCACCTGTTGCATTGCAATAACTCTTCAGCTGCTCTTTACCGTCTTTCAGTTTCGGCTTTTTCAATTCCACAATGATATAAGGGCTCGTGGTCTGCTGTTTGTCAAAAATGACAATATCTGCGCGCTTTTTCTCTCTGCCGAATGTAACTTCATACTCTAGTTCCATTCGAGAAACGGGATAGCCTAAATCTTCAGTAAGCACTAATAGATATAATTGGCGTACGACTTCTTCGGGTGTAGCTTTAATATCCTTTCTGCGTACAGCGCATGTAAGATAATACTCTGTTCCTCTTTTTGTTCCCCGTTCTGCTATACGGTTTTCCAACTCCGTGATTTGAGCCTCTGTGAACAGGCTAAGGTCGTATTCAGTTCCTTTGATTATATCTGACAGCTTCATAATTTTCCGTTGTTAAATTTTATTTGAAACAAGAAGCTCACGAACATCAATATCCAAAATCTCGGCTATTTGATATAGAACATGGATAGGTGGCTGGACTCTGTTTGTCGTATATAGATTGACCATATTAAAGGTCTTTCCAAGTTTATTAGCCAGCTCTGTTTGGCTGATACCCTTTGCCTCCAGTACTTCTTTTATTCGGTTCATACACGCACTATCTTGTTTAACGAGCGCAAAAGTACAAAATTTTATTTGGTAAACGGGCATTTTCTGCCATAAAAGTATTACCTTTGCACATAACAATTTTAATTGTCTTCTTATGCAAAAGATACTGATTGACGAAATTAGAATAGATGGATTCCGTGGATTGAAAGATTTTAAAATGAGCCTTTCAGAAACTACGGTACTGACCGGTATGAATAATGTCGGGAAAACCTCTGTTTTAAAAGCTCTACAGCTGTTGTTTGGAAATAGCTCGTTCCTTTCAACAGAAGATTTACACATTGACAAGAACGGCAAATCAAATTGTATCATTGTTGATGCCAAAATAGTAGCAATTGATAATGCTGGAAAACGTATCCCAAATTTCTCAGATGTATGGGAAATTGCATTTGGTGCGGATAATATAAAAATGGATGCTGAAGAACACGCCTATGTGCCTTTGCGTGTTAAATACACTTTTCAAACACTTCAGAATTCATTTAATAGGGATATGCAAATCTTGAATGAATGGGACTCTGCAGGCATCGCTTGGCAAGATTTGAAAGGTAAAAAATCCACTGTTAAGGGAGATTATTTTCAGTTCCACTATTTGGATGCTAAACGGGATATTCAGGATGATTTAAAAGCCAGAACCTCTTATTTAGGTAAAATGCTTGGTGATGTAGTTAGCAATTATGACCCGAAAGATGTTGCTGAATTAGAACAAAAAATAAGTTCTTTAAATGCAGAAGCCATAGAAAAGAGTGATGTGCTTAAAAATATTCAGGAATCACTAAAAGGGATTGACGCTACAATGGACTCTTCGGGCAAGGTCTATGTTTCACCTTTTGCTAAGAAATTGCGAGATTTGAACAAAAGCTTGACGATTCATTATGGAACGGAGGATAGTAGTTTTACAATGGACTATCATGGCATGGGAACTAGGAGTTGGTCTTCCATGTTGTCGTTTCGGGCTTTTGTAAAGCAAATGTGCGATAGCAAGAACCCGGAAGACGAGGCTTTTTTGCCGATTATAGCTATAGAAGAACCTGAAGCGCATTTGCATCCGAATGCACAGAAGCAACTCTACAAACAAATGAACGAAATGCCGGGCATTAAAATAATCTCAACACATTCTCCGTATGTGGCTGCATGTGCGGAATTGTCAGAGCTGAGAGGTATGTATAAAGCCGCAGAGAAGACTATTTGTGGAAGTTTGCCCGTTGCAGAACTAATACCAGAGGAACAAAGAAAAATCAGACAAGCCGTATTGACGAGCAATGGCGAACTGTTGTTTGCCAAAGGTATTGTGTTGGGAGAAGGTGAAACAGAAGTACAAGCTTTACCTATTTTCTGCCAGCAACATTGGGGATTGACTCCCGTTGAGTCCGGTCTGTCGTTTGTCGATGCAAAGGGGTGTGGTAATTATTATCCGTTTGTCGTCCTTGCTGATGCGTTCAAAATACCTTGGTACATTTTCTCGGATGGTGAAGCAAAAGCCCAAAAAGAACTCAAAAAACTTTTGGAAAGAATTTATAATGAAGATAAGGAACTGGCAGAACAGAAGAATATTTTCCTCATTCCCGATGAAAAGGATTTTGAAGGAATGCTCCTTGACGATGGGTATAAGGATGAAATAGAAAAAGCTATAGAACAATTGAAAGGAGAAGGCTATATTGATAAATTTATTAGAGAAAATAATCATAAGCCTAAGAAACGAGAAAAAACTTCTAAAGTGTGTGAAAGTTGTCATCAGAATATTTTTGTTGATATAGAACGAATATATGATAATGAAGATGGCCGACTGACAGCTTTGGATGATATAATGGAGAAAAACAAGGCCCAGTTAGGTCCGGTGTTGGCAAATTGCATAATTGAAAGCGGAAAAACATTACCTCCATTGGTAGTTAAACTATTTGATGGAATAAAAAAGGACATATGCCATGTGTAAGATAAAGTTATCTTCTAAACAACAAGAAATTGCATCATTGAAAGATGGCGCAATTTTAGTACGTGCAAGTGCCGGTAGTGGCAAGACAAGAGTACTTGTTGAGCGTATAAAGATGTTGGCTGGTATGACTAAACGTAAGGTTCTGGCGATTACGTTCACCAACAAAGCTTGTGAGGAGATTAGAACAAGACTTGCGGAAGTGGATGAAAATCTGCTGGAACATGTTTTTGTTGCAACTTTCCATGGTCTGTGTGAGTCAATCATTGAAAGCCATATCGCCGCTACAAGATTTGTGACAATGCCGCAAATCTTTGCAGATGACGACAGAAAAAAAATTTTGGAAGAAACAATTACAGAAACTCCATCATTGAGCCAGTGGTATAGGGGGCTGAATGATAAAGAACGTAGGGAAACTCTTTATCGGGCATTGGATAATATCAGTCTTATAAAACGGTCTGTGATTTTAGATGATGAACTGTCTAAGGTTATTAAAGATGGACAGATGCGTAATCTATATTTAAGTTATAGAGAGCAGATGGATTCGCTAAACGCAATTGATTTTGATGACTTGTTGCTTAATGCTTACCAATTACTGATACATAACCCAAGAATTGCAGACTTATATCGAAGAAGTTTTACATACATTTGTGTGGACGAGGCACAGGATTTAAACAAGGCTCAATACATGGTTCTTCGTGCGATTACTGGTAGCGAGCATAAGAATGTAATGCTGGTTGGCGACACCAAACAATCCATATATGCCTTTAATGGCTCAAGCAGTAAATATATGGATGATTGGTTTGTGAATGACTACACCCCGACCATATATAACCTAAATGAGAATTATCGAAGTGCTAAGGCGATTTTGGATTATGCACAAAAGGTAGTGCATGATGACACCTTAGATGTAACCTTACCTTATACGGGCGTTTGTAAGGAATATGCTTATGATACACCATGTGAGGAAGCGCAAGAAGTAGTAAGTGGTATAAAATCATTGGTTGGTACTGAAATAGAAGGTTATGACGGGAAATTGAGCTATTCTGATATTGCTGTACTTGCTAGAAATAAATTCGTTCTTGGAAAGATTGAAGAGCAATTAAAGAGTAGTAACTTGCCATATCATTATAAAACTACGGGAGCAGGTCTGGAATTTGCATCCACTGCTGCTAAAGCCTTTGATTTGGCTATGGTAGTACGAACCAATCCCTATGATAGACTGCATCTTGATATGTTGCAGTCTATAGTAGGCGTGAGCCATTGCAAATCATTAGAACAAGTCGTAGAAAGTATTAGCGATGCATTCTTGAAAGAAGTCGTGCAGCAAGCCTCACTATTGGAAGATGATGGTAGTAATATGTATCAAACCATCAAATCTGTATTGAATACTTTAAAAGCCTCTAATGCTTCGGAATTTAAATCAACAGATGAAGCTTTGGCTGTTTTTGATGAATTTGAATTATTAAAACATCATTGGAGCTCTTATGCTAAGAGTGTAACAAACTATTCTTTGTCTGCTTTTCGTAATGCAATGTCGTTGGGGCAAACTTCGGTTGCTTCTTTGGATGTAGAAGGGGTTACATTGAGTACGGTTCACACTATGAAAGGTCAACAAGCTGTAGTAGTATTCCTTGTGGGTATGGATGAGGGTACATTCCCCGATTACCGTGCTATAAAAAAAGGGAACAATAGCATTGAAATGCAACAAGAGAAAAATAACTTATATGTTGCAATTACTAGAGCTCAAAGACATCTTTATATTTGTTACCCTCAAAAAAGAAAGATGCCTTGGGGCGATTGGTCTCCAAGAAAAAGATCTAGTTTGCTTCCCAAACAAACGATTGTATAAACTGATTGTTTAGAGCAAAGAGCATATGTATCAGCCGTCAATTTACAGTATAAACATAGAATACCTCAAATTGGAGAAAAATCTCCATTGCATTTGAGGTATTCCAATTTTTATTGCTACCTTTGTCCTAAGACGAGTGACAATGAAAGCAACTCACAGCAAAGCGCAGAAATAGATACGGTTGCCAAATCATTACCTCATTTTTGCTCTTTCTTCCGAATCTCCTATGTCTAAGGAGATTATAAAAGTCTTCCAGAATTATGAAAAATCTTTGTACTTAGAGCAAAAACCTCACAGAACCTTCGTCGGAAAGGGAGATAAAATGCAACCCTAACCGACGACATTCTTCACTATAAGCCTCTTTATAATAAGCAGACAGAGAAGAATCCAAAATAACTTCCCGGCAATGAAACAAACCTACCAATGACTCCAACTTCCCTGTATAGCCTTTGCATACATACAAATAATCTATGTTTAACGATTCAGCAACGGTTTTGTTCCGCCAACGATTGTCACTAACCATACAAATACGTTTATTACCGAACATAAGCAAATGATCCTGCATCCAAAAACCGGACGAATGAAAATTGTCTGTTATAGCAACCGGAACATCCAGATGCAGTCTATTCCAATATCTGGCTACTGCACGCGAAAGCCGTCTTTCATCCGGAATGCTGTCCGCATAAGCCAACCACGACTTACCACAAGCTTCGATACAATGCACCACCGGACATCCCCGGACATTATAGAAAACAATGCTTTGCACCGGACGGTCCATCATTCTGCTCACCCAATGAAAACTTCCCATAGCCAAGATACAAATACCCAAAACATATAAACATTTCAAACTGCGCACTACTTTATAACGTATACCGATCAACAAGACCAGATAAAAAGCAAAAGCTTCTGCCGGATAGATCCAGACACGATCTATAGATGCCAACGGTAAATGTTCCACCCAACGGACCATAGTATTCAACCAATCAACAAGAGATCTCACTACCACTGAACATCCTGTATAAAGCATAGGAAAAGGGGTGAGTACCAGCAATGCGACCGTTGCATACATGATGCCTGAAACAAGTGGAATTACCAACAGATTAGTCAACAAAAAATGAGTAGGAAATCTGGAGAAATACAATAAAACCAAAGGAGCAGTACCTATTTGTGCAGCAAGCGAAACACTCATTAATGCCCATACCTTCTTTAACAAGCTATTACCGACCGGCAATTGGCGGAACAGCCAGGGATATAATAACAGAATAGCTGCAACTGCTGAAAATGAAAGTTGAAATCCTACATCGAACAGCCAAAAAGGATGAACCACTAACATGATACATGCAGTCAATGCAAGTGTATTGAGTGAAATACCTGTACGCCGGGATAAAACCGACAAAGCCAACAGTGAAAACATGATAACGGAACGGACGACCGAAGGAGAGAGACCGGTAAAAAAAGCGAATCCCCACAATGCGGTAATTATCACTACCGCACGAAAAAGTCTCACACCAAAAGTATTCCCTGGCAGCCACTTCAGAAAAAACAGAAGCATCATATACAGAAACCCGATATGAAGTCCGGAAAGTGCCAGTACATGACTGGCTCCCGATACAGAGTAAGTTTCCCGAATATCTTCGCTCAACTCCTCCTTATAACCTACCGTAAGTGCGGCAAGTACGGCAAATTCATCCGGATTAAACTTCAAAGCACGATATTGGTCAAGAATCCGATCCCGGTATTCCAATGCAATCTGCCTGCATGATCGGGAAAACCGATATCCGGTAATTTTCCAATTCCCACTTGCAACAAAAGCAATCCCACTAATCCCTTTGTAGCGCAGATAACGCGCATAATCAAATTCATCGGGATTACCATTATTTGAAGGTGGAGATACATGGGCAAAAAATATTAACTCATCCCCACTACGTAACCCTTCGGACAATGAATCCTTCGATATATAAAGCAAAACTTTTCGATTTACCGGCATGGTGCACACTGAATCCTGCCTTTCCTCCAAAAATGCCCGACAAAGGAAGCTATGTTCCTTCGGCTCCGGTTGTTCCGACACTACAGCCCGGTAAACACATTTTTGTTCCGAAAAAGAATAAAGCGTCTGTTGCAAAGCCTGATTTATTCCACCTGCTCCGCCAAAAAACACGAACAGGTACAAAATACAGCCGAACATCCAACGTAAAGAGTAACGGTGAGAAAAATAAACGACTAGGAGCAGAAGAAATAATCCTGCCAGCCCTCCTGCCAGCACGCCCTTCGAAACACAGACTCCCCTAAAAAACAACCCATTGCCAACAAGAAAGCCTGCTATCAGAGGGAATAGCAGGCGTATAAAAGGATATCGGTGTAAATACTGAAAGTTCACAAGACGGCTCTACAGCCCTTTCATGGCGTGAATCATTCCTTCCGGATTCTCAGCAGCAAAGATAGCATTTCCTGCCACCAATGCATCTGCCCCGGCAGCTATCAGACGGGCGCCTGTTTCCAGATTTACCCCTCCATCAACTTCGATCAGTGCTTTAGATCCGGTACGCTCAATCAGTTCACGAAGCTCTTTCACTTTCTCTACCGAGTGTTCAATAAATTTTTGTCCGCCAAATCCGGGGTTCACACTCATAACCAGCACCATATATACATCTCGGATAATATCCTGCAACAGGGCTATCGGAGTGGCCGGATTGATAGTGACCGCTGGTTGCATACCTGCTTCACGAATCTGTTGCACGACCCGATGTAAGTGAGGACATGCCTCGTAATGCACATTCATGATGTGGGCACCCAATGCCTTCACTTCAGGAATAAACTTTTCCGGATTGACTATCATCAGATGTACATCCAACGGCTTTGAAGTTAACTTAGCTACATATTTCAGTACCGGAAAGCCGAAAGATATGTTCGGCACAAATACTCCGTCCATAATATCAATGTGTACCCAGTCTGCTTCACTACGGTTGATCATCTCAATGTCCTTTGCCAGATATGCGAAATCTGCAGAAAGGATAGAAGGGGATATAATTGGTTTCATATTCATCATTCTTAAAATAATAGCACAAAATTAACAAAAAAACATCAGGGCTCCCCCTCAATAACAATTTATTTGGCAGAAATTCTTTTTCTGCTATTTCAAATTCATAATTATAATCAACGGGATCGGCTCATATCCCAAAAGGATAATGCACTATCTGTTATTACACAGCCTTCATCTTAAATGCTTCAGTCAGATGGAATCCACGTAAAAGTTCATCTGTCTTCAGTCTCTTTTTACCTGGCAACTGCAACGAAAGGACATTTACAAATCCATCCGGCACAGCCACTCTCAAAAAGTTTTTTCCATCAGTAACAATGCTTCCGGGAGCCAACGTATGCACCTTTGGCAACTTCTCACTCTCAAAGATTTTCACGACAACCGCTTCCCCTTCCGGATTCACCAACTCACTCCATGCAGCCGGATAAGGCGAAAGCCCACGAATAAAATCATAAACCCGTTTCACCGGCTGATTCCAGTCAATTCGGCAGGTCTCTTTAAAAATCTTCGGAGCCGGACGAAGTTCGCCTGCCACTGCCATTTCTTCCTGAGGTATTGATTTCACCTTTCCCTCCAGAATAGCGTCTACAGTTTCTATAACCAACCGACCGCCCAAATGCATCAACTTGTCATGCACAATCTCTACATTGTCCGTATCGGCAATGGGAATACGTACTTGCTGGATTACTTCCCCCGTATCTATTTCATGTTTCAGGAAAAAAGTAGTAATACCTGTTTCGGTGTCTCCGTTGATCACTGCCCAGTTTATAGGCGCTGCTCCACGGTATTGCGGAAGCAGAGAAGCATGGAGATTAAAAGTTCCCAGACGTGGCATATTCCATACCACTTCCGGCAACATACGAAAAGCTACAACAATCTGTAGATCGGCTTTCCACTCACGTAACGCCTGAATGAATTCTTCATCTTTCAGTTTTTCCGGTTGCAGCAAAGGCAGTTGATGATCCAGTGCATATTGCTTTACCGGAGAATACTGAATTTTATGTCCGCGACCGGCAGGTTTATCGGGCATCGTAATCACTCCAACCACATTATAACCGCCTTCAACCAGACATTGCAGGGCTTCCACGGCAAAGTCCGGAGTCCCCATATATACAATTCTTAAATCTTCTTTCTTCATAATTTATAAGTTATGAGTTTCACACTGCAGATTACGAAAGTAACGAATTGCCTGCAAAGCACACTATCCGTTACATACAGCCATCGCCGTTCCGTCAATCTTCCGAGAAATGTACCAATACCTGGCGATATGAATTAAATATCTTAGATTTGGATACAAATCCCAGGTATTTGCCCTCTTCATTGACCACAGGTAAGTTCCATGCTTTTGTATCGTCAAAAGTCTGCATCACCTGTTCCATGCTATCTGTATCATACAGACGGGCAGGGACCGAGGTCATCAGTTTACTAACGGTAAAACGATGATAAAGCTCCTGACGGAACATGATGTTCCTGATATCGTCCAGTAGCACGACGCCCAGCAAGACCCCGTCTTTATCCGTCACAGGAAACATATTACGATGCGAAGTTGAAATCGCCTTCACCAATTCGCCCAGATCCATTTCCGGACGTACGCTGACAAAGTCAGTTTCAACCACATTTTCGACTTTCATCAGTGTCAATACAGCTTTATCCTTGTGATGGGTCAGCAACTGTCCCTTTTTAGCCAAACGCATAGAGTAGATACTATGCGGTTCAAACACGATGATTGTCAGATACGAACTGACCGAAACAATCATCAGAGGCAGGAAGAGGTCATATCCGCCCGTTAGCTCGGCAATCAGGAATACTCCAGTCAGAGGTGCATGCATGACTCCACTCATAACCCCTGCCATTCCCATCAACGCAAAGTTCTTTTCGGGCAAAGTCGAGGTAAAGTCAAAATCATTGCTAAAGTGCGAAAACACAAAACCGGCAATACATCCCAGATACAGCGAAGGTGCAAAAATACCGCCACATCCGCCTCCACCGTTGGTCGCACTCGACGCAAAGACTTTCAACAGAATGATCAGCACCAAATAGACCAGCAACAGATTACCGTATCCATAAAACAACGAGTTATTCAGTACCGTATCCCAGTCGGCATTGCTCACGCCGTTCAACAATAGTTCGATCGTATCGTAACCTTCACCATACAAGGGTGGAAAGAGGAAGATGAGCACACTCAGCATCACACCTCCCAATGCCAACTTCTTATACGGATTGGAGAGTTTGCCAAATACTCCTTCCACAGAGTTCATAGCGCGAGTGAAATAAAGCGATACCAATCCGCAAAAGATTCCCAAAAGAATCACATAAGGAATACGCTCCAATTCAAAAGGCTGATCCAGATGAAATTTAAACATAGCCTCCTGTCCGGTCGTAATATACGAAACAGTGGCAGCCGTGACAGCCGAAATCAGCAATGGTAATAAAGACGACATGGTAAGGTCGATCATCAGTACTTCCAACGTAAACACCAGTCCGGCAATAGGCGCTTTAAAAATACCTCCGATGGCACCCGCCGCTCCACAGCCTACCAGCAACATCAGTGTACGGTGCTCCATCTTGAACATACTTCCCAAATTCGACCCGATTGCCGATCCGGTCAACACAATAGGTGCCTCGGCTCCTACCGATCCGCCGAAACCGATGGTAATGGCACTGGCAATGGTCGACGACCAGATATTATGTCTTTTGATACGCCCCTGCCTCCTCGAAATTGCATAAAGAATCTTCGTGACTCCATGGCTGATATCATCCTTTACGATATTGCGTACAAACCATCCTGCCAGAAAAATACCGACCACCGGATAAACCAGATACAGGTAGTTGGCCTCCGTTGTATTAAAGTTATCTGTCAGGAAATTCTGTATCGTATGAATAAAGAATTTTAGGAGCAGTGCAGCAATGGCAGTAAAAATACCGACCAGAAAACTTAAAATGAGAATAAACTGCTTTTCTTTGATTTTATTCTCGCGCCAGATAATAAAGCGCTGTAATAAACTTATCTTTTCTTTTTCCATCATTCGCGAATAATCTTGATCACTCCACCTTTATCCAGTTTAATGATACTCGATGGTTTAGGACGACTCATATCATCTTGTCGAAAATTGACAATGTAATCCACCGACGATTTTATTTCTTCGCTGATTTCATTAAAATTGGCTGCTCCCGGTTGTCCGCTGACATTGGCAGATGTCGAGACAATCGCTTTGCGAAACTGCTGGCACAAACGACGGGAAAACGCCTCGTTTGTCACCCGGATGCCTACGCTTCCATCCTCTGCAAGCAGATTTGAAGCCAGGTTGCGGGCACCGGAATAAATGATAGTTAATGGCTTATCGGCAACCTCAATCAAATCCCAAGCTACCGAAGGAACATCCTGCACATAGAATTCCACTTTCACCGGCGAGTCTACCAATACCAGCATCGCCTTACTGTCAGCACGTCGTTTTATCTCATACACCCGGCGCACAGCGTCTTCATTGGTAGCATCACAGCCAATTCCCCAAACCGTATCGGTGGGATAGAGAATCACCCCGCCTTCGCTCATCACTTGACAAGCTTTTTTAATGTCTTCTATCATTTCTTGATCTATTTCTTGTGAGAATAACGTGCAAAAATACTAATTTTGCCCAATAATAACAAAGGTTAAGAGAAAACAAATGGAAGAAATCGAATTTCATCACAGTTTACCTATACAACTACGATTCAACGACGTAGACAAATTCGGACACGTCAACAACACCGTCTATTTTTCATTTTACGATCTCGGCAAAACAGAATATTTCGCTTCTGTATGCCCGGGAGTCGACTGGGAAAAAGACGGCATTGTAGTCGTACACATTGAAGCCGACTTTCTGGCACAGATTTTTTCATCGGACCACATCGCCGTACAAACCGCAGTTTGCGAAATCGGAACCAAAAGCTTTCATCTGCTGCAACGGGTCATCGACACCGAAACAATGGAAGTGAAATGCATCTGTCGTTCGGTCATGGTGACATTCGATCTGGAGAGACACGAATCCAAGCCACTGACTGAAGAATGGATAGAGGCAATCTGTCGGTTCGAAGGGAGAGACTTAAGAAAGAAAAAATAAATAATCCTCCGTAGATACCTTTTTTCTACGGAGGATTTTGTTTTTCTCCTTAATATAAGAATTCCTTATTCACGTTCCCCGACACACTCGCGTCAAACCAGGAAAGATTGGATTGATCAAGCACCCATTTCTCATAATTAGGATATGCTTTCGTAATGATAACTCTTTCCTTGGGATAATTCCAGGCCGGTGAAGAGTCTTCCTTCCGTGGGAAATCAAGAGCCCATGGATATCGGTTATCCATACGATAATAAACTTCAGCCCCAGGATCCGATCTGTCATTTTCTGTCCCGAAGAGTGAAGTGTCGGCATGTTTTGTCGGCTTATAATCTACCAGATGTATTTCTCTTTGACGGCTGTTGACAAAAATAAACGGATTAAACTTCTGAGTTAACAAGCTGCTGACAGGAGTCTTCAGTCGTACGGTTACTTCAACCGGAATAGCGGAAACTCCGACCGCCGCACCCTCCGTATTCACATATCCTTCAGTCGTACCGAAAGCAGTATTAACATCATTCCAGACAATAAAAGTGGCCCGGTCATTACCCTCTTCAAGCGTAGCACCTTCCGACTTTGCTTTGTCGATATTGTCAGCCGAAAGCGGCAGTTCGATGCCTACACCGATATGCGTCCATGAAGCTGCTCCCTTTGCAATCGGCGTGAAAGTCAACTTTAGAGCAGTAATCATATTATTATCCCCTTTCTCCAACTCATAACTGTAATTCATCACAAAATCGTTGAAGTCATAGTCCCCCATCTTAGGCCACTGGTCTTCAAAGGCCAATGTACCGTAAACAGCCTCCGATGGAGTAAATTCATCGATCACCGGAATGTCTTCTTCCGGTTTTATGGCAGATACCGGTGATGCGGTAAGCTTTATCATCACATCATTAAAATCATAATCAGCTTTCGGATCATCATAAGGGCGAATATCGAAGCCCATAATGCAACAGTTATAATCGGGCACATTTCGAATCACCGCATTCGTCCTTTTCGTTGCATTCAAAGATGGGGTAGAGTAATAAAAGCCATTAACATCTCCATTCGGGAAGGTCTGATTCTTGAACTTATAGGAACTTTTTGAATTCACTCCTCCATTGGCAGCATTTACATTAGCTATATTCAATCCGTCACGTGCCACAGCAAAACCGATACGTGCACCTTTCGGGAATACCTTACTATATTGTTTTCCGTCCCAATACAACAATTGTACTTTTAAACCCGAAGGACACCTTTGCTGATGAGTATTCGGAAGTAACAAAGTCATACGATGTCCCTGTATATCTTCACGTCTGCCAAGCTCCCCTTCCTGGTAGCTATAATAAGCCAACACATTGTAGACGGTCGCATTATTTACATAAAATCCACCATCACCGACATACGTAGCCCACACTTCCGCTCCCAATTCATCAGTCACCACCAGATCAGAGCTCTTTTTCAAATCCACATCCTGCACATTCTTCTGTTCCGGATACCAACTATTCATTAAATTTAGAAACTTAGCAGATAATTCCTCTTTCGTAACAAGCGGAGAAGCATTCAAAAGTGGTATACCGTCTTTTCCAATCTCCGAATCAGTATAAGGGCTATACAATTCATAAAGATTGCTCAGTTTCTGGCCGACGGGAACATCCAATCCTGTTTCACTCCGGGTAGCAACCATACGGGTAGTAGCAGTCTTGATTTGAAAGGCTGTTGCAGTCAAGTTGCACGTCATCGAAGGTTGCACATCCATCTCCTGCACTCCGGGATAACCGGCTGTCAACGAAGCGACATACAACTTATCACTGTTTGCCGGAACAGAAATAGTAGCATCAATCTGCCCATTCCCATCTGTATAGCCCATATAGAGAGGCTTACCGGAAATAATCCCGTCTTCTTCATAAGGCTGTTGAAGATACACTCCAACCCCTATCCCCTCAGCAGCTTTTCCATCTGCCCGGGTAACAGATATATGAATCTGTTTATCGGCTCTCAAAGCGAATTTGAACGATAAGTCCAATTCTTCCGTTTCACCAGGATCCTCCCCCGACGGTTCATACAAATCTTTCTCATTTACACATGCTACACAGCAAAGTGCTATCAGCAGTGCATACTTCAGCAATGATACATTTCTCTTCATAAGACGATGTTTGTCTGTTTGTGTAAGGTTACTATATTCAGTAAATTAACAACCTAACTTGAATACAAAAATAACAAAAAAACAGAAACTTACAAAATCTAATCATCTTAATGTAGATTTTATTCTTTTTATATCAATTTATGTAGCCATGTGAAGCTTACAGTCAGTCTACGATCCAACTATCAATATTCCTTGTTTTCGAGCTAAAATTCACTCCTGCCTTTATCAGTTGGCGGGAATCATTGGCAAACGGAGCGGCATATCCCTTTTCTTCTATCTGTTTCAAAGCCTCTTCCGCACTCCCGTCAAATTTGAACTCCATCACATGCTACCCCGCATTTTTCATCCTCTAAACTGAAGATTTAGAGGTTTTCAAATGAGAATCTATATAAAAGTAATTATCATCTCGCAAACTTTCAAAGTTCTGTATCCCAATCGGGTAAAGTTTAGCCATAGCGTATTCCTATTAATGGCTTCACTCACAAATATACAAGATTATTCCTAATTACCGATTCCGTAAACCATATAATAAAATGCCGCTATCCATTCTTTCAAACAGACAACGGCATTTATTATTTCAACCGAAATGATCGGCTGACCGTCTAAGTAATCCCTGACCTCCTATTACCCCGGCAATAGCACTTGCCACAGCAATGATTACTTTCAAAAAGATGTTCCAATTATTTTTCCTCATATTCTAATCCTATAGAACCGCTAACTACGCAGTCGGATCATCTACTATGTCTCCATCACCACCTCCGGAACCATTATTGCCCGAAGCACCGATCCCACTCGCTTTCTGGAACTCAACACCCTGAAACAAAGCCCGGGTAGTACCGATAGCCGCAGGACGAGTATATTCAGGAGTAAAATGACAAAGAAGGGCTGCCACCTGATTCGGGTTCACCTCTTCCTCTTTGTCCACTCCCCTTCCCCGTGTACGCGCTTTCATCGTAAAAGTACCCAATCCGTCCAGACGTACCGTCTTACTGTCCAGCAATGCACTACGCATCGCTGTCATCAAGTTACGAACCACATTATGCACATCACCCGGAGTCAACGACGATTTTTCCGCAATCATCTCAGCTAATTGCTGAGTAGATACCACCTTGCCTACCTTCACCAAGTTCAAGTGCCATTTCTTATCACCGGACTTAGTTGCCATAGTCGATTTTACTGCTTTATAAAATAATGCCATATTCCTGCATCTCCTTTTTTAATGTTATTACTACTGATTTTATTCACATTGCGTTGATCAACATTGCAAAGGTGAACATTTGCAGGAAGATGACAAAAGAAAACAAGGCATCCGGATCAAGTTATACAGAATAAGTTATAATCATCACATTATCAGTGCTATTACTTATTTTTTCTTATACATCTACTTCACATACTCTGCTATTGTCCGATTATTCATATTATACCCGTTTAACGAAATATCCCCGGTTTTATACCTGGCATGGCATAAAACCGGGGACGAAACAAAAATCTATACCCATTAGGGCATATTTTACTCATTTTATCGGATCATATCCACCACTCTCCTGATATCCTCATCTGTCAGTGTAGGTCCCGAAGGCAGACACAAGCCGATATCGAACAACCTCTCACTCGTACCATTCCCATAGAACGGAGCATCCGTGAACACAGGCTGAAGATGCATCGGTTTCCACAAAGGACGCGTCTCTATGTTCTCGGAGTCCAGCCTCAAACGGATATCCTCACGACTCTTACCCGCAAGCTTCGGATCAACCAGAATACAAGTAAGCCAAAAGTTGGAAGCAAACCGCGAATCAGGGTTCTCCATGACCGTAATACCCGCCACATCTTTCAGCAAATCAACATACAAAGAGTGAATGGCACGGCGACGGGCGACATGATCTTCCAGAACGTACATCTGTCCACGGCCGATACCCGCACAGATGTTGCTCATACGGTAATTGTAACCGATATGGGTATGCTGGTAATGTGGAGCGGCATCACGAGCCTGCGTAGCGTAGAACTTTGTTTGCTTCGCCTCTTCCTCCGTACGACAGATCAGAGCACCTCCCCCGGAAGTCGTGATCATCTTGTTGCCATTGAAAGAGAGAGCGGCCAGTTCACCGAATGTGCCGCACTTCCGTCCGTTCAGTTCCGAACCCAAAGCCTCCGCGGCATCCTCCAATACGGGGATACCATAACGACCCGCAATATCCATGATCTCGTCCATCTTGGCAGGCATACCGTAAAGGTGGACAGGGATAATAGCCTTCGGGAGCTTACCCGTCTTGCGCAAACGGTCCTTTATAGCCTCCTCGAGCAATACCGGATCCATATTCCAGGTATCCTTCTCACTGTCCACAAAAACAGGTTTGGCCTCCAGATAAGAAATCGGATTGGCAGAGGCGGCAAAAGTAAAGCTTTGACAGATCACTTCATCACCGGGCTTCACATCCAGAAGAATCAAGCCCAAGTGAAGTGCAGCCGTTCCGGCACTCAAGGCTACCACACGACGGTCCTCATGTAAATATTCAACCAAAGATTGCTCAAAGGCATCCACGTTAGGTCCCAAAGGAACAACCCAGTTCGTATCAAAGGCCTCTTTTATAAAGTCTTGCTCACGGCCACCCATGTGAGCAAGCGAAAGCCAGATTCGTTTGTTCATAATAAACTATTTATTATAATTTCATTTTCTTACGTAATAGGGAATCAAGAGGAAAAGTAAAATTCTACATATCTTTCCCAAAAACGGTATAAACGATGATTTTAATATCATTCCAAAATGACCAGTTATCCAAATACTCTATATTTATTCGCACTTTATCAGGGAACAAAACCTCATCATTATATTTTTGAGGATTATCCTGCCCTGCCAGCAATTCTTCTTCATTACGATATTTCAAACTGGCAGGTCCAGTAATACCTGGTTTTAAAAGCAACATTCTCCTATCGTCTCCCAGCAAATTGTCAGCATATCCCGGGACATCAGGACGAGGACCGACCAAACTCATATCTCCTATCAGCACATTCCACAGTTCCGGAAGTTCATCAATCTTATATTTTCTCAATTTGGCCCCCAATGGCGTGATCCGGCTTTCTCCTTTTACAGAAACAGAACCACCGGAATGCCCAACCGTCATAGAACGAAATTTATACATGGTAAATAATCTACCATACCGCCCAACTCTTTTCTGTTTGAATATAACAGGACCTCCAGGCATCTTAACACGAATAAGAATAGCTGTTACTAATAAAATTGGAGAAAGAAAAAGGAGACCGAGAAAAGCAACGATATGGTCAAAAAGAGATTTCAATAGCACCGCAGTAATATTTACATTCATTTTTTAACTAATAATCTCAACAGCCTTATTAAGGAACTCTAACCATAGAAGTAATGCAATAACATAAAAAGACATTTTTATCAACATTATACAAAATACAAATACTTCCTAAGATATCTAAATAGAAAAAAAGATCGTAATGCAAAACAACTGAATAGAAAATATAAAATACACCAAATACAGACATCAATATCCTTTGTCTCTTTATAAATAGGGCAAATTGTAAAAGACTCATTTATTCCCGTGTAGAACAGCATTTAATTCTTTAGCAGGTACACCAACTACAGTCTTATTATCTGGTACAGATCTATTTACTAAACTACATGCACCCACTATTGCCTCTTTTCCAATAATCAAACCTTCTTCTCTCCGAGATATAATAGAACTATTCATGCCAATATATGCCCCATCTTTTATAATAATTCTATTATGCCCCTGTTTACGACCATGGCATGCAAAAAAAACGCCATAAGATATGGTCACATTCTCACCTATTTCAATCAAATCATAACACATATCATCCAAATAACAACGCATACCAATAAAAGTATGACGCCCTATTTTATAACCACACCACCGATAACACTGTACACGTAAATTAGAAAAAGGAATGATGGGTATTACCACTACTGAGAACCACTTGCGAATAGGTTTCGCACAAATAGTCAATAAAGAATAATAACAATAATATGGAGGAGATGATTTTTTAAGAATTTTCCTATAAAAAAAAGATAAAACAGTTTCTTTCCGCTCACCATCATTCATAAAGTCACACTATTATAAATTAATAATATTTTTACACAAACCGACCCGTATCTTTTGATTCAAAATTCCTAACACTAAATTTTTAAATATAAGAATATATCAACTAACATATTTTAAATTAAAGCATCATATAACACTTCAATTGGATGATAAGCTCGCCTTCCCGTACCATCTTTTATCTGCTGCCTGCAACTGGTTCCAGGAGCAGAAATACATACATCTTCTTTAGCTTGACGAATTGCTGGAAACAAGACCTGCTCACCTATTTGCATTGATAAGTCATAATGCTCTTTTTCATATCCAAAAGCTCCTGCCATACCACAACACCCTGACGGTATAATATCCACTTGATAGTTTTTAGGGAGTGAAAGCATCTCTTTAGAAGGCTCTATAGACGCTAACGACTTCTGATGGCAATGCCCATGTAATTTTATATAAAGATATGATTGAGTAAATTGTTTCTGTTTAATATTACCCTTACGCATCTCACGAACAATAAACTCATCATACAACAGACAGTTTACCGATAATTTACGAGCATATCCTTGTAATTCCTCATCCACCAAATCCGGATACTCATCACGAAACGAAAGTATGCATGAAGGTTCAATTCCAACTAAAGGAATTTCTTCTGTCACTATATCTTTTAAAAATAATATATTCTTTTCTGCTATTTTCTTAGCTTTCTTCAAAAGTCCTTTCGATATTTCAGTACGCCCACTTTCCAAGTGCTTTGGTATAATAACCTCATAGCCCAATGTACGCAATAATTTGATGAACTTTATACCAATCTCTACATCCATATAATTGGTAAATTCATCTGCAAACAAATACACTTTTCTATTACATTTGTTCATATCTGGATTATTGTATAACCAACTCTTCAATGTTATTTTATAAAGTCTGGGAATAGAACGTTGAGGTGCAAACTTTAATATACGTTTTAGTAATGAGGAAGTAAATTGGGCAGTAACAAAAGCATTATACAGCCAAGGAGCAACCATCCCCAATTTTTGCACCTTAGTCAAATTAGCTATTAATCTGGAACGTAAAGAAACAAATGTTTCATCATAGTGATGCTGCAAATATTCAGCCTTATAACGAGCCATATCCACATTCGATGGACACTCCGATTTGCAAGCTTTACACGAAACGCATGTATCCAATACTTCCAAAATTTCCGGTTGACTAAATATTCGATCATGTGCAGGATGTATCAACAACTCTCTCAAAGTATTGGCACGTGCCCGTGTCGTATTCTTTTCTTCTCTGGTAGCCCGATAAGTAGGGCACATTGTACCACCAAAGAGATTTGATTTCCGGCAATCTCCAGAACCATTACATTGTTCTATGGCGCACAACCAACCCTTTTGTTTAGAAAAGTCAAAATATGTCTTAACCCCAAGATTGTGCTGTTCATAACGTAAATTAATATCCATAAAAGGTGTATCTACAATCTTACCAATATTAAATATATGAGGTAAATCCCATGTCTCCTTTATGTCTCGCAGAAAACTATAAATTTTATCACCCAACAACAAAGGGATAAACTCGCCTCTCAAACGGCCATCCCCATGTTCACCACTTAATGAGCCTCTGTGCTTCCTCACCAACTCAGCCGTTTCCGTAGCAACTAAACGGAATAGTTTCTTATCTTTCTCCTTTTTCAAATTGAGTACCGGGCGTAAATGCAACTCCCCAGTACTAATATGTCCATGATAAATACAATCCAGACCATATTTACTTAACATAACTTTCAAATCAGCGATAAAAGCAGCTAAACGCTCAGGAGCAATGGCAGTATCCTCAATCAATGAAACGGGCTTAGCACTTCCGGGCATACCAGAAAGCAATCCCAATCCAGATTTTCTTAAAGCCCATACACGACTAATATCTTTCCCATATACAAGAGGATAATGAGTTCCATAATGATGTATTTTTAAATCATCAATTATTTCATTAGCCTTTTTATCAACCTCACCCCTTGTTTGCTCAGCTAACTCAATAATGAGGATAGCAGCAGGATCTCCCTGAATAAAAAAGCGATTCTTATTTTGTGAAATATTCTGTTTGCTCAACTCCAGTATTGTACTATCCATTAACTCAATTGCAACCGGAGCATGTCGCAAAGCCACAAGATTTGCAGCAAAAGATTCTTCCAATGTAGAACAATGTACACATATCACGGCTTTTTCCGTAGGAGGAAGAGGAACTAATTTTAGTTTTAACTCTGTGATTAAGGCTAATGTACCTTCCGAACCCGCTAACAATTTGCAAAGATTGAAAGACTCAGAACAATTCTTATCAAAATAGTTACTACGCAATAATTCGTCAATAGCATATCCTGAGTTACGTCTTCGTAAAGATACATCAGGATAATTATCGACGATTTCTTTTTGGTTTTCAAAATTCGATAATAACGTAATAATTTGGCTATAAATACGTCCTTCCAATGAGTCTAATTTACATTTCTCGTTTATCTCCTTAGAAGTCATTCCTTTCAATACTACTTCAGAACCATCACTTAAAACGACGTTAGCTTCAAGCAAATGATCACGTGTACTACCATATACTAAAGAGTGAGAACCGCACGAATTATTGCCAACCATTCCTCCTAAGCAACAACGATTAGAAGTAGAAGTTTCCGGTCCGAAAAACAACCCATAAGGCTTACAATAAAGATTTAGCTCATCCAATACAACTCCCGGTTGTACTCTTACCCAACGTTCTTCCTGATTGATTTCCAATATATGGTTCATATATTTGGAAATATCAACAACAAGCCCTTTACCAACTACCTGTCCCGCTAAAGAAGTTCCTCCGGCACGAGGAATCAAATTAATTTGATTTTTTTTGGCAAAATTACTGATCTTCTGCACATCAGAAGAATCCTTAGGATATGCAACAGCAATAGGCATCTCTCTGTAAGCAGAAGCATCAGTTGAATAAAGAATACGATAAAGCAATTCTTCCTTTAATTCACCGAGTATATGTAAATCTTGAAAATTCATCTAAATTATTATAAAGATATTCTACTACAAATATATAATTATCTAAAGACTACATCTATAAACACATAAACACTCAATTATCAACAACGACCTTTATGAACGGAAAACGGATATCTATGATTGTTACGACTTTTACACTCTATTGTTTATGCATTCTTCGATGAACTTCTTTGCAAGGAAAGGATAACTTAAATTCTCTTCTGCAAATTTTCTCCCCCTACCCCCTTTATTGATTAACTCTACATCTGAAAACGAAAATATTTCTATAATACCTGCCGCTATTTCTTGTGGCGACTCCGCATTCACCGTAATTCCACAATCGGCTTCCTTTACCCAATCATTTGCGGCACAAACCGAATGCAATATCGGTTTCTGAGACATCATATAATCAATTAACTTATTAGGAGATATACCAAAACGATATAATGGGTTTTTCTCCCAACCAATATATAATACATCCATCTGATTTAATAATTCAGGTATTTTTTTTTTAGGTACTGGATCCAGAAAATAAATATTCTTAATGCCTTCCTTTTGAACACGTTCTACTAAACGTCCCTTTTCTTGCCCATTACCAACCAAAAGACATACTATATTCTGGTTTTTATCAAAGACAATTTTCATTGCCTCCAACAAATAATCCAATGCATTCGATTTCGCATGGCCACCTGCATAACCAATAACCTTTTTCCCCTTATTTTTCAATTCGGATATAAATTGCATATGTAAAGGCGAAAGATCACATTGAGATGTCCACTCTTCCGGATCATACCCATTGGGGATATAAACAAATTTATTTGCATCCATTCCATGAGAGACCATATGTGAACATGCATTTGGAAGTAACGATATAACTTTATCACTAAATTTATATGCATCATTTTCTGCCTTTTGCAACAGTGCAATGAAAGGATGATATTTAGAATATCCTCCTATTTCAATTGGAGATAATGGCCACAAGTCATGTACCTCATAAATAAGTTTTGCATGATAATATTGGGCTATTTTATGAGCTGGATAGATATCTAATGGATAAGTAGATGATGCAATTACAAGATCTGGAATAAAACCATCGAGATAGTTCCGGAAATACAACCTTAATTTAAGAACAAAACAAAACATTGAACATACACGCTTAGCACCATTTCCGCTATACCTTCCTGCTGATATCCAACGATAATGTATACCATCTATTACACTAAAGCTATCTAAAGGTTGCTTAATCCTTAAATGAGAATAATTAGCGGCCAAAACTCTAACCTGATGCCCCATCCTTACCCATTCTTTAGAAAGATAATAAGGACGATATTCCATTCCTAAATTTGGATATCCAGCATAATGATTAATAAGAAGTATATTCATAAACTATCATATAATTGCAAAAGTATCTCCTCTTGTGTTTCCCAATTAAATTTTTCTTTCACTGCCCTACGACCGTTATCTCCCATTTTACGAGCAATAACAGGATTATCTATTAAATATTGTATAGCACCAGTTATACTATTTACATCATGAGGATTTACACATATTCCACAATAATACTCTTCAACTATTTCTTTCCAAATATCAAAATCTGTACAGATTAAAGGTATTCCTGCTTCCATATATTCAAAATTCTTAATAAAACCTAGACCTCCCTTCTTCCCTCCAACATTTAAAGTATAATCATGAATGGCCATACCAATAGCAACTTTATCATAAAGAAGCAATACTTTTTCTTTTGATATCCGTCCGTAGAAATCGACAAAATCCCATCCTTTAAAAGTTTGAAGTTGTTTTAAATAACCCTCCTCAGCATTACCAGCCAATAAATAACGGACATTTCCCAAATTAGTTAATGCAATAAGGATATTCTCATGCATATACTCTTGCTTTATATTACCTGCAAAACCAATAGTCCTTTCCATCACGGAACTTCTTTCTACATTATTCCTAAATACAGGATAATTGGAAACAACATATGTACGCTTATTATATTGAACCAATCTAGAAGCTATATCTTGATTTACAGTTACAATAGCATCAAGTTGTTTCAATATAAACTTTTCATATTTAGTATATGAGAAAGATATAAATTTACGGATAAAGAAAGGAATCCATTCTTTTGACAATATTTGACGAGGAATATCTTCATGAGAATCGAAAATGACTATCTTTCCTTTTTTTTTCAATAACAATGCATAAAGAAGTAATTCCGGATCATGCAAATGATATATATCTGCATTAACCCATAATGCTTTCTTATAGACATATCTAATATAAAATAAGATACGATGAAATCGACTGACAGGCTTATTGAGTACCCCTATAATTTGAATTCCATTTTTTAACTGATTCGACACCTCAGGAGCCACAAGATAAACTTCGTAACCAGCATTACTTAACGAGACACATTCCTTGTGTAATATTCTGATATCATCTGCAGGATGTACACTTGTAACATGGCAAACCCTTTTTTTTCCCATATCTTCTCAAATTATATCTATTTATCAAACAATAAATAAATGAAATAAATAAGACTATATAAAGATCTGTATCTATTATTATTCCACTTATTCCTGTTTCTGTAAACTGTGAGAAATAATAAATCATATATATATATAAACTTGAAACTAAAACACTCTTATTCACTAAAAGATACCTAACAAATAAAATATCTAATGTTTGTAATATAAACCCAAACATTAAACTAGCTAAAGCCAACCCATACAGTCCAAAATTTATATACATTTCTCCAATATAAACAGTAGGCATTGAACCTACTAAATCCCCTAAAAGATCTCCTTTCGCATAATTCATAATTTCTACAGTTAAGCGAAATGATTCAAAAGGAAATATTCCCGCTGGATTTGGGAAAGAAGTTCCATACAAAAATCCGAACTCTTCCGCATACTTTATATACCAATAAAAAGGATGAATTGCGCCAATAAAGACCCGATGTAGAGCCCCTTCAATAATAACTTCAATAGGAGCATCCTCCAACCCCATAAAACACATATACATTACCAAAACTAAACCACACGAAAAAACGACCAATTTTAATATTATCTTCTTATTAATAAATCCATTTTTATAAAAGAAGATAATGCAACATAACAATAAAAATTTAAGGATAGGCGCCTTTTGTATAGTAGATAATGAATAAAAAAGATTATAAAGAAACAAAGCTATATATAAATATTTCCATTTTTTCTTCTTACAACTTTTTATAAAAGAAACAACTATAAATAAAAACAAAGGTAATGTCTCCATAAACATTACATATCTATAAAATTTCCCAGAAAAATTATTAGTAGCCTCACTTCTCAAAAAGGCAAGTGCAGTTCCATTATCAGCAGAGAAAACAGATTCCAATGGAAATCCTCCAATTGCATTTCTATAAACAAGCAAAACAAAGAAACTTAAAATAAAAAGAAATAAAATAACAAAGAAATTTTTATTTGAATTATCAAAACAGCTAATTGAAACTTTAATTAATTGTAGATCTCTATTTTTTCTGGGATAACAAATATTTTTAAATACGATATTTGCTATCGCAAAGCCTAATAACAAGAACAGTAAACCTAACAAAGTAAATACCCAAACAAGGAAAAAAATATCAGGACGGGCATACATACCCAAATAATCTTCAGCCTCAAAATGCATAATATTCAATAGAATACTACCGATATAAGCAAAAGATATGTAACATAAACAAAAAAAAGATGTAATAGTAAAAACCCTAATTCGTCCACAAATCGCTATATAAAAGTTATATAGCACCAATAAATAAATAACTGAAAAAACGACTATAAAAATTGCCGTCATAAATATTTTATTAAAATAAGACCTAAGTATATTAACAGCAAATAAATTCCAATGAATCTTACAAACCTTCCAAAATCTTTCCTAAGATAATAAAATATAACTAATAAATTCAATAGATTAAATACAATCAATGCTACCGCAAAGCATATCACAACCGAAACAAAGTCACTAAAAACATAAAATCCAGACACAACAGATGCAACGATCAACATTAAATAAAGTAAAGAAAGATACAAGTTTATTTTCTGCTTTCCAATTACAACCAAACAATAGCTAACACAGTTTGAACAAAACAACAGCACATACGGAAATATTAAAATAGATACAATTTTGCCAACAAGCAACCATGAATCTCCTAAAATAAAGGTAAATAATACTTCCGAACAAGAAAATAAAATCAATACAGGTAAAAAAGCTAATATCAAAATACGTGTAATCAAAATATAAGTAAACCCAGATATATCCTTACACTCTCTTATGCATTCAGAAGAATGACGAAAATAGATAGTTGTAATAGGAGCACCTATCAAACGCATCGGAACCCCCAATATTCTTTCACACATAGCATAACCTCCTAATGAAGCATTACCAAAATAGGCAGAAAACAATTGATTAGGTAACTGAATCGTAAAAGTTGATATTAAATTAGAAGGAAACTGATATATAATAAAGTCCTTAAAATCTTTATAAACAGATACACAATCCCTATAAGCTATTTTCTTAAATGGATTCATATGATATAGCATTTGTATATTTGCCACTAAGTATCCACCGGTAGATGCCATCAAGAAGCCAGTCCCTCCCCACCCCCATAAGCCAAAAGGAATTGCTAAACAGAGCAATGCCAATGAATTTATCATTGCATTCCAAAATAAGATCCGATTTTTTCTTAACCGATTTGCATAAACAGACAACAAAGAGAAGGTACCAACAAGAAGTACATAAAGATACATCAATAGTAAAGAACAAGAATAAGACCCTGTAATAGAATAAATAGAATAAACAGGTAATAAAATCAGTGCAAGAACAAAGCAAAAAGTACTAACCAATATATGAGAAATCCATGCTGTAGTAAAAACTGATTTGGCTTTATTTTCTTCCACCGGTATCATTATGGCTGAAGTTAATCCTAATGTTGAAATACCGTTAACAATTGTAGCAGTAGAAATAACAATTGCATAATCTCCAAAAGCTATATCCGAATAAATCCGGCTAAGAATTGGAATTGATAAGAGTGAAATTAAATTAGCAAAAACATTTCCTGAAAACAAGACTACAACGCTTTTCAAAAACGGTGAGCTGTCAATCTTTCTTTTAATTCGGATCATTACTCTCATATATCCATCAATATTGAACGATAAGCTCCCTCTAAAATCTCCTTTTCATTTTCCCAACATAATTCTTTCTTGGCATCTTGCATATTTGCTTTAAAACGAGAATATAATACTTTATCCTTATTCATTAGTCGTATAGCTTCTACTAAACTATTCACATCATCTGATTTACAACAAACTCCAATATCATACATTTTTACAACCCTTTCCATCTCAGGGAAATCACTGACTATGAGTGGGATCATCGCTTGAATAGATTCAAAAATTTTATTAGGTAAAGCATAATAATAACTTATACAAGTATTTAAGATAACAGAGAGTTCTACATCAACACTACCAATATATTCCCACAATATTGAATGTTCCACAGCTGTGTGAAAAAACACTTTTTGCTCTAATCGTAAAGAAGAAATCATTTTTTCCAATAACGCAATATAGCTTTTTTCCCCATTTCCTAAAATCAACAAACAAGTATTTTCAACATTCTCAACAGCATAAATTGCATTCTCAATGCCGCGCCCAGCTGCAATCACCCCATGATACATTATGATAAAACTATCAATTGGAATACCATATGCTTCACATATTTTTTTCCGTCTCAATACACATTTATTAACATCTATATTCCAGTATAAAGGGACATTTCGGACTACTAAAGGTCTATTATTCAAACCATGAAGAGTTTGTACTGCATCTGCAATAGATTCATTTACAACAATATTAAGAGCGGTTTTTTTACACAAGAACCTTTCTAAAGTTTTAATAAACAATTTTGAAACAAAATTTCGTTTACAGTTTCGTCCATACTCAAATTCATGAGAATCATAGACCAGGAAAGGCTTTTTACGCAAACCAAGGGTAGATAACCAACCAATGCACAAACAAAATAAATCATGGCAACTCAGCAATTCTCCATGCAACTTCCTGACGTATCGAACCCATATATAAAGAGAAAAAAGTCTATTCAGAAACAGATTTGAGACAAAAGGCATCAAAGGCCTAGAACATAATCTATGCAGAATATAACAAGACTCTTCAATTATTACAGCATTATCTCCTTTGGCCACTACAATAACATTACATCCTAAACTATTTAAAACTGAAATCTCTTTTAGGTCCCGAGTTTCATGCTCAAAATAGGTAGGCACTATTTTTACAACTTTTTTCTTTTCATTGCCCATTTAATCAAAAAATGTTTTTATTTTATGTAAAAAAGGTAGAAATTTGTCCATTCTATAATCTGAATGTTGTTTCCCTGGTCTATTTATAAGTTCTTCAAACTCTTCTCGAGACATCTCTATTTTCTTCAAAACAAACTCAATATCTTTTTCCATCTTATTTTTATCATAAACAGGCTTCTCTAACTCTGCTAGAGCCTGCTCTCTAGACATTTGTCCAGAAACAATTAAACTAGATAAGTGAGATGTCCTTTTATCTACATGGAACTTATGATAAAACCAGTACAACTGAGTCACTTTTGTTAATATATTTTCCAAATGTTTTGCTTCATAATAAGTAAATCCACAAAAATCATTCAATTCATGAATTGCACATTCTTTATTATAATCAATATAATTTAAAGGACGTAAACTTTTTATTTTATATAAATACGTATCCACAATCTTTTGATAAGATGATAAGAACGACAGTTTATCAATAGGTTTCGAACCAAATTTTTTCTGTATATCCCTATTATGGATCATATCAAAAACCTCATAAGTATTACCTTTTTGCAACACACACTCCAAGGCAAAATTTCCACCCGATAAAAAATTGTAAACCTTATATTTACGTGCATAATTGTATAGGCAAGCAAACAAAATATTATCTTGAGGTATTGCAATGTTAGGAACCTCAGCTTTTATAAAAGCCTTTGTCATAGCATTAAATTGCTCCGAATCAGGAGCTTCTACCATCAGTTCAATACCACAGGCTTCACATAAGTTTTTTATATTAGATGTTGCTAACTCTGTATCATAGCCATCGTCCACATGGACAGCCAATATTCTTAATCCCCATTTCACAGAACCTAAATAGGCTAAATATGCAGAATCTAACCCTCCGGATATTCCCATTAAGCAGTCATATTGTTTTCCCTTTCCTTCATATTTAAGCATTTCAATCATTTGACGCAACTTCTGTTCGCCTTCCGCATTAGGAAAGTAGACCTTTCCAATCAGATTTAATGCATCTGTGCAATAATTACATCGTCCATGCTTATCAAATGTTATAGTTTCATCTGACTTATTATCCATTACACAACGCGTACATCTTTTATATTCTTCCATCTTATATTAATTAAAAAAATAATTTACTATCTTCAATTTAAATTCAAGTTTATAATTTTTAGAAAAGTCTTTATTGAAATAATCTCTACTGATTTCACAAACATCTGATATAACCGGTTGTGCAGAATAATAATAGCATCTTTCCTGCGAGTCAAAATCGGGTAATATCATAGGTAGAGGAACAATAGCATCTTGTTTTGATTTGTCATTAGCGAAAGCATCCCACCCATAGTATGGAAAGTTTTTTTATTTCCTGCTTGATAAACAATATCTCCACATCTCCATTATCATTAATAGAAGGATACATTTGTATTTCATCATCATTTGTTATCTGTCCTTTTCCCATAATAATAATTTCCGGTTCATCTCCAAAAGCTATTGTAGAATAAATCAAATGAGATTTATTGGGAGAAAAAGCATACTGATACATATTTTTAATATATAAATTAAAATATTTTATCCAAAAAGAATTAGAAACCACATCATAACTTATATAGTTATTAAGAGAAATTATTTATTCATTAATATTCCAATTTTTCTCAGAAATAGGATCATCTGAGCAGGAAACAAATAAGCAAACAATATAAATCAGTATTTTTTTCATCCCAATAATTGATAGAAGAGCTTACAAACTCCAATACTTTAATTTATGAATCCTATCACGATACATCCCCTTAATATCTACAAGTACGGCATGATCATAGGTCATATTTTTAAAATACTTCTCCTCTAAATTTTTATATTCATCATGTGCTACGGCAACAATTACTGCATCATAATTATCCCTCGGTTTCTCTACTAAACGAAATCCATACTCTCTATGTACTTCATCACTGTCTGCATATGGATCAACAACGTCCACATCGCAACCAAAATCTTTCAATTCATTGACAATATCTACAACCTTAGAATTACGAATGTCCGCTACATTTTCTTTAAAAGTAACTCCCATCACTAGAACACGAGCACCTAATACACCTTTACCTAAAGAAATCAAACGTTTCACAAGCTTCTTGGCAATATATCCTCCCATACTATCATTGATATACCGACCTGCACTGATTATCTGACAATGATACTTCAGTTCACTGGCTTTTTGAACCAAATAATAAGGATCAACACCAATGCAATGTCCTCCGACTAATCCTGGATAAAATTTCAAGAAATTCCATTTAGTACCGGCTGCTTCCAATACATCGTAAGTATTAATTCCGATACGACTGAAAATAATAGATAATTCGTTCATCAAAGCAATATTGACATCACGCTGAGTATTTTCAATGATTTTAGCAGCTTCAGCAACTTTTACATTTGGAGCACGATGAACTCCTGGTTTTACAACTAATTCATAAACTCTAGCAACTGTATCCAAAGCCTCTGGATCACAACCGGAAACTATTTTAATAGTATTAGGAAGCGTATGTACTTTCTCACCAGGATTAATACGTTCAGGAGAATAACCATATTTAAAATCGATACCAGCTTTCAAGCCACTAACTTCTTCTAAAACAGGAAGGCAATCCTCTTCCGTACAACCCGGATAAACTGTAGATTCATAAACTATGTAATCTCCCGGCTTCAAAGCTTTGGCTACAGAACGGGAAGCACCCAGCAATGGAGTTAAATCCGGTTTATTATATTTATCAATTGGTGTAGGAACAGCCACTATGAAGAAAGAAGCTTCTTTCAACTTTTCAATAGAGGAAGTAAATTCGATATCTACATTTTCAAAAGCAGAACTATCCAATTCTCCGCACGGATCAATTCCTTCACGCATTTTCGCCAAACGGTCCTCGTTTATATCAAAACCTATAACTGATATTTTTTGGGCAAACTCCAAGGCTATAGGAAGTCCTACATAACCCAGACCTACCAAAGCTAATTTAGCTTCTTTATTTACTAATTTATTATACATAACTCTTGGCCTTTTAAAATTAAATATTACATTTTGAATACTTTGCCATCTCTAAGCTGATAGCATTCTTTACTTTCCAAACACTCAGCTATCCCTCTCTCATCAAATTCTAAACGATATCCATGCTCACTCATCCAACCTATCTGACGGGCAGGATTACCCACCAAGAGAGCATAAGGAGGAACAGTTTTAGTAACAACTGCACCGGCACCAATAAAGGCAAATTCACCAATATCATGTCCGCATACAATAGTAGCATTAGCACCTATTGTAGCTCCTTTACCAACACGAGTCTTAGCATATTCTGATTTACGATTGACAGCACTACGAGGATTTATCACATTGGTAAAGACACAAGAAGGACCGAGAAAAACATCATCTTCACAAGTAACACCTGTATAAACCGATACATTATTCTGTACCTTGACATTATTTCCTAAAACCACATCTGGAGAAATTACCACATTCTGACCGATATTGCATCGTTCACCAAGCACACATCCCGTCATTATATGGCTGTAATGCCATATCTTTGTGCCTGCACCGATTCGGCAACCGTCATCGACAGTTGCTGTTTCATGAGCAAAATAATCTTGCATGGAATATTTATTAAAAAAAATCTTTTATACTATTGATGACTAAATCCTGTTGTTCAGTAGATAGTTCGGTATGAATGGGAAGAGAAAGAACTGAATATGCCAGTTTTTCAGCAGTATCTAATGGTTCTGCTGCACGTGCGATAGTCTGAAAAGCCTCCTGTTGCTGCAAAGGCAACGGATAATAAATCATACTCGGAATACCCGCATCAGCAAGATGCTGCTTTAGCACGTCACGTTTGCCATCCAGTACTTTTAAAGTATATTGATGATAGACATGAGTACTTAAAGGAAGTTCCTCGGGAGTAATAATCCCTTTCACCCCCTGTAACTGGAAAGTGTAATATTGTGCCGCTTCATGACGGGCATGGCTATATTCATCCAAGTGTTTCAATTTAACATTGAGTATCGCAGCCTGAAGAGTATCCAAACGCGAATTACATCCGATGACTTTATGATGATACTTCACTTGTTGTCCATGATTGGCAATCATGCGCAAACGTTCTGCCAATTCATCGTCATCCGTAAAAATAGCTCCACCGTCACCATAACATCCCAGATTTTTAGAAGGGAAAAAAGAAGTACAGCCTATGTGACCGATAGCTCCCGTATGCTTCTTACTACCATCAGAGAAAGTATATACTGCTCCAATAGCCTGAGCATTGTCTTCAATCACATAAATACCATGCTGTTTGGCAAACTGCATAATAGGTTCCATATCACAAGACTGGCCAAACAGATGCACCGGAATAATCGCTTTAGTTTTAGGACTCAAAGCCTTTTCCAGATTGGAAACCGTTACATTGAAGGTAGCATAATCCACATCCACCATCACAGGAATCAGCCCTAATAATCCGATCACCTCGGCAGAAGCAACATAGGTAAAAGCAGGAACAATCACTTCATCACCGGGTTTCAAATCCAATGCCATTAAAGCTATTTGAAGTGCATCTGTACCATTACCACAAGTTATCACATACTTGCTACCCATGTAAGCCTTCAGGTTCTCCGCAAACTCCTTGACCTGCGGACCATTGATAAAAGCGGAAGTTTCAATGACCTGCCGAATACCGGCATCCACTTCCGGTTTAATATTAAGATATTGACCGTGAAGATCAACCATTTGAAGTTTCATAATTATATCTGTTACTTTATTACCAGCCAAACGGATGCTTTGACAAAGGAAGTTTTGCCAAAGGATGATAATCTCCTTTTAAACCAATTGGCTCAGCATGACGGATATCGTAAACAATATTAATAGCATTACGCGCATCTTCAATGCCAAAGCCATTACCAGCCAAAATATCTTTATAGCTTTCTGTGTGTAGTTCAGTAAATCCCTTACTAAACTCAAACTCTTCTCCATCAATATTAATAGTACGGTAGGTAAGTTTCTCACCTTGTACTGCATTTTCAGGAAGATTTTCAGAATTGATACTCAAAAAATAACGAACACGTGCTTTTTCCAATTCAAGATAACCAGCAGCACGATCATGTGTATATACATGAACTATATTCTTTTTCACAGGACCGAATACCCACGAAAGCATATCATAAAAATGAACACCAATATTAGTAGCAATACCACCACTTTTATGCATATCCCCTTTCCAACTTGTATAATACCAATTGCCACGAGAAGTAATATAAGTTAGATCTACATCATAAATCTTATCTTTAGGGCCATTCTCTATCTTCTTCTTTAAATCTATGATAGATTGATGCAAACGGAGTTGGAGAATAGTATAAATATGATGCCCTGTTTCTCTTTCGACTTCTTGAAGTGCATCAACATTCCATGGATTCAAGACCAAAGGCTTTTCGCAAATTACGTCAGCACCCAATCGAAGCCCATAACGCATGTGCGCATCATGTAAATAATTCGGAGTGCAAATAGATACAAAATCAATCTGTTTGTCAGTACCTTTTAATTTTGTACAATGTCGGTCGAAAAGTTCTTGTTCCACAAAAAAGGAAGATTCCGGAAAGAAACTATCCATTATTCCGACGCTATCAAAAGTATCATAAGCTGCAACCAAACGGTTTCCCGTATCTTTGATAGCACGTAAATGACGAGGAGCAATATAGCCAGCTGCTCCGATTAATGCAAAATTTTTCATTGATTATTTAATTATTTATGAGAATTCTTAGTTATATAGACTAGTATTCCATAGTAAGCATTCAATTTAGAGCATATTCATTTTGTAGAACACCTCAAAGGTTCTACACTCAGAAAGTACGCACAATTTAGTTTGCAATTTAACACTCAGCATAAAGCCAAGTCAATATTATGTGACGTAAGATCCCAAAAAATTCTACACACGTTAAAAACTTCTGCAAAATATTTGTTCAGATAAGATCACATTTGTTTGCCCCATAATTTCACCGTACTGATGGCGCTGTGATCAACAGTAACTACTTCTATCATATTAGCGCACCTTGCACCAAATCTCATCACAATTGGTAACGACATCCTTAGTCAAGGATGCATTTCAGTTTCCTCAAGCAGAATGTCTCAATAGACGTTTCATAAGGTAAAGCCTCGACTTAACATTGAAAGCAGAATCTTTCAAACTCTTCACTACTACATATTGACTTTAATGTTTCGTAGCAAAGGTAAAATTAGAATTCTAAGCTTTTTTTCGAGTGGTTACGAGAATCCGCAAAAGGGGAAAGAAAACATCCTCCCCCTTATAATTTTATTTTCAATCAAATAAATCACCAATTGGCGATCTCATATTCCGGAGCAGTAGGGATTGCATCCACTTCTGCCGGAGACATCACCTTGATTTTATCCCAATCAAAACCGACCTTATTAAAATCTTCTACCGATTTAATATGACTTTTCACACCGTTCGTACTCAGATACACCGGATCAGAGTCATTGGCTTTAATCAGACAAGCATCCAAAGAGAGAGAGGAATACCCACAGGAATAGCATTCACTTCCTCCTGACTTTTCACCGTGATTTTATCCCAGGCAGGAAATAAGGCAAAATAAACATCCGGATTGGGAATGTGATGGAGGCTACCGAATTGAACCAAATAAACCGCATCCGCATTGTCAGCTTTGAGGAGCATACCTTCTGGACAGTCGGAAGCCAGATCAGGATGAAGTCCATCTATCAGAGTCAAAAGTTCGGCACGCCATTTACGACCGTCCCATCCGATATAATGCATTACCGTATCAGTATGCGCACGTGAATAGTCACCATTGGGAGCATGGACAAAATGATCACCCTCTATCTTCATCTGCCAGTTCTCACCCGCATCCGATATGTAATTCAAGATGGAATCTGTATGACATTTAGTCGTATCACCATTTTCATAATGATAAAAGACACCGTCTTTATACTCTGCGGCCCAACGTCCATTGGTGTTCCAGGTAAGATAGTCTACGAAGAAGCGATTTTTGTCTCTTGAGGATTTTCAAGAGAAGTAAATACAAACCATTGTTTTTTCATAATGCTGAATTTTTAATAGTTAAGAAACAAAGATTATTATATAGATAGATCACCTATGGCGAGTCCTCAACCAATATGTGACTTTACTATTCAACGAGATAAATACTTCACAAATGATATTATTCTATATCCGTATTCGGATACGGATTTTCCTCCAAACTCTTTAAATGCTCCACAATCTCAAACTCTTCCCTCGTCAATTCCCGATCCTTCCAACCGTCTATTATTGCATGTGCCTCCGCCGCCAGCTCTTCGTCAAAGACCTCGGCGTAACAAGCTACCAACAAACGACATTTCAGCAGAGAGACGGGAAGTGTATCCAAGAGATCCCAACTACGATTGAGGACCGACTGGATTTTATCTTCCTTATCACCGTGATTATAAATGGTAGCATTATAGCCGGTCAACAAAGCGATACAAAGAGAAGCTTCCTCTTCGAGGGTACGTCCATGTGAACCGAAAAGATGCTCACAACGATGATACACATCCGTATTCAACTGACGGAAACGGTCGGAATAGATGGGTTCGCCATCCAGACCTAAATGGAGAAGTTCGTGCGAAACGGCGCACAAAGAATCGATTTCTGATTGCAAAGACAACATGGTGATTTATTTACGTATTGGAATATGCACCACAGAGGGCACAGAGTTCACAGAGTTTTTAATTCTTTATTAATTCGATTAAAGAGGGATGAATGAAGGCCGTGGCAACTGCCATAACCCCCTGGATGGAAACCACCACACGGCGGTCACCTTTGATACGGACAAACTCACCCTCAACTCCCTCGAAGATGCCACCGGTGACACGGACACGGTCTCCCCTTTTCATGGAAACGACTGAAGGATCCAGATAAACAACCTGTTCATCGTAATTACCGGCAACGGCGATAAAACTACGCATTTGGACTTCAGGAATGGTAATAGGCTGACGGGTCTCACGGTCCATGATATAACGAATAGGAAGAGAAGCCCCGACAGTGGATTTCATTTCGTCAACCTCACTGCGAGTGGCATAAACAAAAACCAAGTTGTGAACAACAGGAACCAATTTACGGATCTTACGCTCACCACGGAATACGTATTCATAGCGCATGGGAAGAAAATTCCTCACTCCGCGGGAGTCCAGGTATTCCTTAAAGGCAAGCTCACGGCTATAGGTGATACGAAGGGCGTACCAGGATTTATTAATGCTATTGTTCACAAAAGGATATAATTGGGGGACACCGGGGTAGTGAAACACCTTCCGGTCAAGTTTGCTAATTCTGTTGTTTGCCTTGCAGCGTATATCATTTTATCAGGTACTCCCCTATCGCAGGAGAGACAGTTTGAAAAAGAAGAACAGAAAACGAAGTTTTGAAAAAACAGGGCCTTACTGATCTTACAATCTGTAAACGAGTCTATTATGAAGCGAAAGTGTTTCAAAAGACGATCGTCTTTTGAAACACACTTTTTTAAAGATCCAGACAATTAAAATACATATAAAAGCAGACAGATATTAAAGCGTTTTTTGTTAGTTTATAGACATTTGATTATCAAACAATTAAATAGATCAAGCCATGAAGGAAAACATTTTTTTTATTAAACATTTTGCAGTTATGAAAATACCCTCTATCTTTGCGTTCAATTAAACGATCGTTTATTGAAACACTCACTTTTTTAAGAACTATTTCATTTAATGTCAGACAATTAAGAAGAGAAAAGGTTTCATTTTCCCTTTTATTTCCCCTTTAATTCCACATTCATTTGCCCACTGAAAGATTACTCTCTACCTTTGCAACATATTAACAACATTTAGTTATTGATTAAATAAAAAAATCATGAACAAAGAAAATGAATTATTACAGACAGTGAACAAAAGTGTAAAAAAACGCTAACACTAAAACACAACCTCCTATCACAG